>Ga0210384_10000099_pt1 | contig 130639 bp, 111 predicted proteins | sample IncBWH2MmetaG_FD_160574 | JGI IMG/M metagenome (GOLD analysis project Ga0210384, IMG submission 160574) | Forest soil microbial communities from Barre Woods Harvard Forest LTER site, Petersham, Massachusetts, United States - Inc-BW-H-2-M | ecosystem: Environmental > Terrestrial > Soil >...
GCTTCTCGGTGGCAGTCGGCTATTACGGCGGCCACATCGTCAGGATGGCCGATCAGTCCCCGAAAATTCCGACCATGCTGCATTTCGGTGAGTTGGACGCGCACATCCCGATAAGCGACGTCGAGACAATCAAGTCGAAGCAGCCGTCGGTCCACGTCTACACCTATAACGCTGATCACGGCTTCCAGTGCGACGAACGCGATAGCTTTGACGCCGAAGCAGCTCAAATCGCTTGGGGCCGCACCCTGCGCTTCATTGACAGCCATATGTAAGATGATCGTCAGCGACAACGGCACGGAACTCACGTCCACGCCGTACTCGCATGGTGTGGGGAGATCGGTGTGGAGTGGCATTACATCGCGCCGGGCAAGCCGATGCAGCTTCACCGCGCAACTGGGGCGAGCTTGGAGGTGCCGTACCGTGCGTTTATCCGCGCTTGGTTTGCGGCATGACCCGGCGGCCGGCCCCGGCTCTAGCGTTTGGTTTTCGTGGTGCCCTGCGCTAGGTTTATGAGCGTGGGGCTTTTTTCTGGCCGATGATTATTCAACAGCGGAAGGCTCAGGAGTCTTCTCCCCAGTCTCGGCATGTGCCCGCACGCGCTCGATGGCCAGCCCGGCTTGCACGGCGATTACGGCGAACACGTTGAGGTCGTCCACGGTGAACATTCCTCGCCGCGACAAATTATCCACGTAAAGCAGCCCGCGCATCCGCTTCCCGGTTCCCAGTGGCGCGCACATCGCCGATTGAATTCCCGCGTTCGCCACGCTCGCGCTCGCCGATAGCCGCGGATCGCTCTGCGCGTCGGTGACGAGCAGCGGCAGCCCGCCCCTCATCACCTGCCGTATGATGCTCTGCGAAATCGCCAGATTCGGCGTGGGCTGATTCTTGCCGCCCTTGGCCCCGGCGCGATACCGAATCGTCGCCGGCTCGAAGATGTATCCGCCCTGATTCACGTCGCCGCCTTCAGCCGACGCCGGCTCAAGCAGCATGGCGTAGCTCCGCTCGGCCCCATCAATCTCGAGGACGAAATCCATGATGCGCCCAGTCACTTCGGGAATCGTGGAAAGTTCCCCCAGCGAGCGATTCACGCGATAGAGCAGCATCAGCAGCCGATTCTCGCGTTCGAGCGCCTTCAGCCGCTCCTCCGCGCTCGAGCGCCCTCCCATTTCCTGCACCGCTCCGGCACCCACGTGCTCCACCCGCATCGAAGAGCCCGAATAGGCGGACTCGCCCAGCACCTTCGCGAAGCTCGGCGAAAACTGCGGCGTGCCATAGGTCATCACGCTGCGCTCCGCGGAGTCCTCAAAGCGCATGCGGTACTCCCCGATGGTCACCTCGTCGTTCGGCCGCAGCTCCACTTCCTTCACGGCCGCTCCATTCACCTTGACGCTATTCACGGCCCCGCGGTCCACGATCTGCCACTTTCCCCCGTCCGTCGGACGCACCACGGCATGCACCCGCGAAACGCTCTCATGGTCTAGTACCAGGTTGCTGGATTTGGCCCGCCCGATCGTCAGCGGACGTTGCCCTTGCAATTCGAATACGCGCGACCCATCAACCGCATGATTGATGACAAATCGAGGCATTTTGACCCTTTTTTGGTGCCTTTAAGGCCATTTTAAGCTGCATTTGAGTTCAATGTCATTGAAGTAGTTGCAGCAGATTGTCCCATGCCTAACGCCGCGTTTTCGGCCGCGATTGGAAGTTGAATCAGGAGGGTCGCGCGATCGCGCGCGAATTAATCTCTGTGGTACTTCACGTCCACCGCGCCGTGCATCGCCGGGACGTGCAAGTTCTTCGCTTCGAAGGCCGCAATCTCCGCCTCGCGCGCAAGCGTAAGCCCAATCTCATCAAGCCCTTGCAGTAGAGATTCTCTCCGAAAAGGTTCAATCGCAAACTCATACCGCAGCCCGCGCTCGTCCGTGACGATCTGTTTTTCCAGATCCACCGTCAACCGGTAGCCCTCGGTCGCTTCCGTGCGCCTGAAAAGCTCATCTATCTGCTCATTCGAGAGCGTCACAGGTAGGATTCCATTCTTGATGCAGTTGTTGTAGAAAATGTCCGCATAACTAGGCGCCAATATCGCCCTGATCCCGTAATCGAGAATCGCCCACGGCGCATGTTCGCGGCTCGATCCGCATCCGAAATTTGCGCGCGCGAGAAGCACGCTCGCGCCGCGATATCTCGGCGCATTCAAAATAAAATCCGGATTCGGTTTCTCGCCCGCGAGATAGCGCCAGTCGTAAAATAAAAATCGTCCAAATCCTTCGCGCGTCAGCAGCTTGACGAACTGTTTGGGCACAATTTGGTCCGTGTCCACGTTCACGCGGTCCATGGGTGCGGCCAGACCCGTATGTTTGGTGAAGGGTTGCATCGCTCGTCTCGCTATTCGTCTCCGTTCAAATGTTTCCACTGGCGGACGTCCACAAAGTGGCCTTCGATCGCCGCCGCCGCGGCCATGATCGGACTCACCAGGTGCGTCCGCCCGCCCTTGCCCTGGCGCCCTTCGAAATTGCGGTTCGACGTGCTCGCGGCGCGTTCACCGCTCGGCAGCACGTCGTCGTTCATGGCGATGCACATGCTGCATCCCGCATCGCGCCATTCGAATCCGGCGTCGCGGAAAATTTTGTCCAGGCCTTCCTTCTCCGCTTCCGCCTTCACGCGCATCGAGCCGGGCACCACCAGCGCCTGCTTCAGCGACTTCGCCACGCGCTTTCCCGCCACCACTCCCGCCGCCGCACGCAGATCCTCGACCCTCGAATTCGTGCACGAGCCGATAAATACGCGGTCGAGCGATATATCTTCCATGCGCGTCCCGGGTTCGAGGTCCATGTACGCGAGCGCGCTCTCGGCCGCCTTGCGGTCCACGGGATCGCCGAACGACGCCGGGTCCGGCACGCGCCCGGTCACTTGCGTCACCATGCCCGGGTTCGTGCCCCACGTCACCATGGGCGCGAGTTCATGCGCTTCCAGCGTGACTGTCGCATCGTATGCCGCGCCTGCGTCCGTCGCGAGCGACTTCCAGTAATCCACGGCGACTTGAAAATCCTTGCCGCGCGGCGCGAAGGCGCGTCCCTCCAGATACTCGAACGTGGTGTCATCGGGAGCCACCATGCCCGCTCGCGCGCCGCCCTCGATGGACATGTTGCACATGGTCATGCGTCCTTCCATGGAAAGCCCGCGCACGGCCTCGCCCGCGTATTCGAACACGTAGCCGTTGCCTCCGCCGATTCCGATTTTTCCGATGATGGCGAGAATGATGTCCTTCGCCGTCACGCCGTGAGGGCGCTTGCCCTTCACCTCGATTTTCATCGTCTTCGATTTGAACTGCGTCAGGCACTGCGTCGCCAGCACGTGTTCCACTTCGCTCGTGCCGATGCCGAATCCCAGCGCGCCGAACGCGCCGTGCGTGGACGTGTGGCTATCGCCGCAAACAATCGTGCATCCCGGCTGCGTGATTCCTAGTTCCGGTCCGATCACGTGGACGATGCCCTGATTCCGGCTTTGCATGTCGAAGAGGCTGATGCCGAATTCCTTGCAATTGCGCGCCAGCGCGTCGAACTGCGCCGCGCCCGTGGCATCGAGCATCGGGAGGTCGCGGTTCTTCGTCGGGACGGAATGATCCATGGTCGCAAACGTCAGCTCGGGCCGGCGCACCTTGCGCCCGGCGGCCCTGAGCGCCGCGAATGGCTGCGGGGAAGTGGCCTCGTGGACGAAGTGCCGGTCAATATAGATGAGCGCCGGCCGCCCTGGCTCTTCCCGGACCACGTGCGCGTCCCAGATTTTTTGGTAAAGCGTGCGAGGCGCCATACGCCTGCCTCCCTATATCCACAGTGAACCGCGAAAGGGCCAATCGAGTCAAATTTATATTTATGGCACTCTGGATAAATTCATCTTATGTGTAGAACTGCCGCCGCTCGGCCTACCGCACTCCTGACCCCCGAATACAGTATGTAAGGTATCTCCCGCTGCCCTCTGGCCACCGATAATTGGATGCGTCGGCCTCCGCCCTCGACGCTCGACTTGCCGCTCAGGCAACGATCGAAAAATGAAAAACAATATGCCGAATAGACCATCCTTTCATGCCGGCCGGCAGTTCATTTGCTTCCTCATCGCGCTGATCGTGGCGTGTCTTTGGCCGCTCGCGGCCCAAAATCCGCCGCCTTCGAGCGACGACGCCATAATTGCCCACCTCGGTGCGGTCATAACCTGGTACCGCGACATAACCACGAAGGCCAAAGGCACAGGCCTGCCCAGCGACACCATCTATCAGGATAACGTCCGGAACCTTGCCACGCAGGCGGCACAACTAGCCTTCCAGTCGGCGAAGGCCGAAGCAGCACTCGCCGCCCCTGCCGAAAACCAGCCAGGCAGTTCAGGCTGGTCCACTCAAGGAAGCACGGAGGGAGCCGGGCAGGGAAGCACGCCACAGGAACAGAGGATCTCGCAAGCGAAGGAAAAGGTGGCCGCGCAGATCGTCGGCCTTGAATCGCAGATCGCGACGCTCAACAAGCAAATCGCGGCAGCGCCCTCCGCCTCGAGGCAAAAGCTGATTTCGCAGCGCGACAATCTGCAGGGGGAACTCGACCTCGACAACGCCATGGAGGACACTATCGGAAAGATGGAGTCCTTCCTCAACAACAGCGAGGCCACCACGCAGGATTTGAAAGGGCGCATCAACGAGCTGGCGCGCTCGGCGCCCGAAATTTTCAGCGTTTCGACTGCGGCGAAGCAAGCCGCCCCGCAGTCTAGTTCTCCGCCCCCGCAGGCGAATTCAGTCGGGCTGATTGGGCAGGCGTTGATCCTCTACGAGCATGTGAGCAGCATGCGCAACATGGATCAATTGGCCAAGGAAACGGATAATCTGCGCAAAACCGCCGACGCATTGCGCCAGCCCCTCCGCCAGACGCTCGTGGCTACCGTTCAGCGCGGACGCGCCGCCGGGCAGACGGGCGGGGCTCCGGCGCAGCCCCTGCCCAACGGGCAGAGTTTCCAGGACCTCACCGCGCAATTCAAGCAGCTCTCCGATGCCGTCCTGCCGCTGAGCCAGGAAATCGTTCTTCTCGATGAGACCAACGCCAACCTGAAGGAGTGGCGCAGTTCCATCTGGCGGGAATCCGGAAACGTGCTTGATTCGCTGGTCCTGCGTGTGACCGCGATTGTTGTGGCGCTGGTCGCAATCCTGGTCCTTTCCGAGATCGGCGGCAGGCTCACGTTTCGCTACGTGCACGATTCGCGCCGCCGGCGCCATTTTCTGATCTTGCGGAGGTTCGGCACCGGATTCTTGGTCGCCGTGGTGCTCACTCTCGGATTCGTCAGCGAATTCAGCTCCCTCGCCACCTTCGCGGGATTCCTCACCGCGGGAATTGCCGTGAGCCTGCAAGCCGTCATTCTTTCCGTGGCGGCGTACTTCTATCTGATCGGCCGCTATGGCGTGCGCGTGGGCGACCGCATCAGCGTTGCCGGCGTGACGGGCGATGTGCTGGATGTCGGCCTCACGCGTTTCTATCTTGTGGAGTTGGCTGGCACGGGCGTGGATCTCTATCCCACGGGACGAATCGTGATGCTTTCCAATTCGGTGTTCTTTCAGGCGACCACGCCCTTGTTCAAGCAGATTCCCGGCACGGAATTCGCCTGGCACGAAATCGCCTTCGCGATTGCGCCTGGCGCGAACTACAAGATGGTGCAGGAAAAGCTGCTTGGCACTGTGAATTCGGTCTATGCGAGATATAAGGGAGAAATTGAGCGCCAGCACGGCAATATCGAGCGCCGCATCGAGTTCGAGCTGCACGTGCCGGTTCCGGTGGCCCAATTGCAATTCACGGACGCGGGACTCGAATTCGCGGTGCGCTACCCGGTCGAGCTTCGCAGATCGTCCGAAATAGACGACGAGATTACGCTCGCATTTCTGGAAATCACCGAAAAAGAGCCCGATCTGAAAGCGGCCGTTTCGGGACTGCCCAAAATCCGCGCCGCCATCAGAGGCTGACCCGCTCCAAACCCGCGTTCGCCCCGCCGTCCTTCAAGAACGGCGCGGAGGCAAGCGCTACCTGCGCTTGCCCAGCTTGCGCGCTTTGGGACCGCCGCTAAGGTCCGGAACTTCTTCGCCCAGGGCCGTGGCTAGATCAATCTGATGGTCCTGCTCCTGCATCAGGATTTGCCGAATCTGTTCCGCCATCGCGAATTCTCCAAGAATTTCACACTGCCGGATGCGATCGCGATAATTGCGAATGGTTTCGTTTTCGTTATCGAGATCGTATCGCAGCATGTCTTTCGCATTTTTCGATGTGCGTACCGGTTTGGGAGTGACCGCCGGCATTTTGCCCAGATAGTCTATCTGTCGCGAGAGGATGAGGGCGTGATCGAGCTCCTGCTTGGCGTGGATTTCGAGCTGGGCGGCGATGTCCATGTATTGCGCGCCGCTGAGCACCTGCGAATAGACCACGTAGGCGATGATGGCCTGATATTCCCGCGAAAGGTCTTCGTTCAATAGCTCCGCGAGGCGGTCGCGTGAAATTTCGTTTTCGTTTGCGGCGGTTTTAGGTTCAGCCATTTGGTTCCTCCTTTGAACCGAGGGAGAGATTATAAAGACTATTCTCGGATTCGCCCAGTGTTGGGTTTGCCTTCCTAGGGGCAGCCTAGCCGGTTAGGCGGGAATCTTCGCCTTTAAGGTTTAAACATAGAGCCGGCTTGCCCTGGCGTCACTTTCTGGCAATAATATACTAGGCTAACCAAGCGGCTCCCATTAGAATAGGGGCGTGCGCAAAAGAGATACGTGTGCGTTCTGCTCAGAGACTTCAGATATAACAGCCGAACACATTTGGGATGATTGGCTTGTAGAAACGCTTGGCTCTCAGAAATTCACAATGGTACGAAAGGAACTCAGCGGTGCGGTTCTGCGGTTTGAGTCTCGCAGTCTGAAATGGACAACAAAGGTAGTTTGTGGGAATTGCAACAACACATGGATGAGCGACCTGACTGGCAAGATGAAAGCCATTGCCGAAAAAATGATACTGTCGGCACACATAACGGCCTTGACTCCCGGCGACCTGACGGTTATAGCACAGTATGCTTTTATGAAAAGCATTGTTGCAGACCGTTCGCACGAAAACAGCGAATCATTTTTTGATTTTTCCCAGCGTCACTCTTTTCGTGAAAATCTTCTTATTCCCCGTGGCGTTCAAATGTGGCTTGCAGCATTGCCTTTTCAACACGCTCTTTTTAAGAGCATGAGGATCGAGGCTCCACTCAACACTCCGCGTCGTTTTGAAATGGATGTATTCACCTACGGTGTTGGTCATCTTGTGATTCAAGTTGCCGCTAGTAGGTGGGCTAAGAAGTCCATGAGGCGGCATGCAGACCCACCTGTCCTCACGCAAGGAAGCGACTGGGATACGTGTTCGATTCCGTTTTGGCCCAGAGTTACGGGTATCTCTTGGCCGCCGCTTCAGTTCATGGGACGCGAACTTATTGATACGTTTGTGTCGCGCTGGATTAGGATGGAGCGAGGCTGGTGATGGCTTTTGCACAAATCCTTTCCGGCGAATCGTGGTACACTTCGCCTAGAAAGGGTTAATGCGCTACATGAGCCGCCAAGCCAAAAGCGATAAACCCGATGAGTATTCGAGTTTTGAGAATGCTTTGCGAAAAATTCTTTCGGTGCCCCCCTCGGAAGTAAGGTCCAAAATCAAATCCGAGAAGCGAAAGCGGCCTAGCCGCCGCTTTTCTTCCCGCGCTTCCCGCGAAAGACGTTAATTAATCGCGGAGGAACCCACCTTGCCAGTGACCTCTGCAAAGGTCAACCGCTTTCCCGCGATCTGCGATAAGGCTAGGTCAAACCTGTCTGCATCGTTCATCGGCTTATCTTTGGTTGCGCGATTGTTGAATCGAAACGCTTGTTCGTCGAGATACCTAAACAAGTGGAACGGCTCGACGCTAACATAGGTGCCCTTCAATCCGCGCTTGAATAGGCTCCAATAGCTTTCGAGGCTGTTGGTGTGAACCGCGCCATCAACGTACTTCACGGCATGGTCAATCATGTAGTGAGTGTAATCCCGCATGAGTCCTTCATAGGACTGGAGCCTGTCGCTAAATAGAACGGAATTGACGGTTACATGGTCGCGGATTTCCTTTTGGAGCGTTGGCTTGCGGCGATTCGGGAGAACCTTTGTGCGAACCTTTCCGCCGCGCTCCAACATCCCAAAAACCACGGTCTTGTCGTGGGGACCGCCCTTCACAATGCGGCGCTGGTAGACGCTCCGGTGCATGTTGCGAGCCTTACCGCCGATGAAGGTTTCATCCACTTCTACTTCCTTGCGATTGCCGCCCAACTTCACTAGAGACTTTTCCTGCAACGCAAGGCGCAACCGTTGGAGCATGAACCACGCCGACTTTTGGGTGACGCCAAGAGCGCGGCTCACTTCGTAGGAACTGATTCCGTTCTTGCTGTTGACCACCATCCAGAGAGCGCACAGCCATTTGTCGAGGGACAGCGGGCTATCCTCGAAAATGGTGCCGAGCTTGACGGAGAACTGCCGCCCACACTCTTTGCACTTCCAGCGGCGCTGACTCTTGAGATAGTAGTGCTCTTTTTTCTCGCACGCGGGGCACACCGGGCCATTCGGCCAGCGCATCTTTGCCACGGTATCAATGCAGACTTGCTCATCGCTGAAGTATCGAATGGCTTGCTGGAGTGTCTTTGGCTTGTTCATGGCATCCCTCACAAAACAAACAATATCAGGAACGCCGTGGTTAGTCAAGTATATTATTGCCCACTTTCTAATTGGGGCACCCTTGCGGGGGCGGGCTGCATCGGCTTTGACGACAATCATGCTATAGTTGGGCGGGCATAAGCACCAGCCCCGTTCGCGTCCCCGCCCTCGAAACGCCCAAGGAGAGCAGAGGAATGAAAAATCTGTTTGTCGGCAACATGAATTTCCAGACCACGGAAGGCGACCTGCGCGCGCTCTTTGAACCGTTTGGACAGGTCGCGCGCGTGCACATCGCCACCGACCGGGAAACGGGTCGTTCCCGCGGCTTCGCGTTCGTCGAAATGCCCAACGATGCCGAGGCTGCCAAAGCAATGGCCGGACTCGATGGCAAGGATGTCGGCGGCCGCAATCTGAAGGTCAATGAAGCGCGTCCCAGGGAAGCGGGCGGACCGCGCGGCCCACGCACAGGCGGCGGCAATAGCGGCGGCAGGGAAGGCGGCCGCGGGCGAGGCGGCTATTCGAATGAGGACTATCGCGAAGCCGCGCGCCAGCCGCGCGAGCCTCGCTGGTAAGAGCTGACTGGGCTGGCGCCGTTGCCGTGCCGGGCTGCTTGCCGACGCCATTCAAAGGAGACTTGATGACCACCACATTCCAGAAGCGACAGAAGGAAATGAAAAGAATGGAAAAGGCGCGCATGAAAGCCGAACGCCGCGCCCAGAAGAAACTGACCGACCGCGAGCCTGGCGAAGCCGGAATCGAAACCGGGGTGGGCGAAGACGAAATCGAGAACATGGCGCCTCTTTCCGCGCCTTTGCAGGACCCGCAATTTCACAATTGATCGCGGCAAGTGACCAAAGCCCATGCCCTTGCCATCCGCCGATGCCCGATTCGCGGTAGCGACTCTGATTTGCAAGAAGAATTCTGCCGTGGCTACGCGGGCAACTCCGCAACCCTTCGGGCCTTGTGGGGTTCTAACGAGTGCTATAATTTTGGTTCGGCTTTTAGCGGGATAGAGCAAGGAGCACGGGGATGGGAGTTCAGTTTCTAGAGCTGTGGAGCTGGATGAAACACAGGAAAGTCCTGGCAACCCTCCTCGTGGTCATGATGTTCGCCGTCGGTATTCTGGCCGGTACGTTGATTTCCGGCGGCGTCCTCGCAACGCGCGGCCAGGCCGACAACGGCGCCTCGCTGCTCGCGATCCCTGACCCGGTCCTGCTGTCAAGCGCGTTCTCCGCGATCTCCAAGAGGATCGAACCCGCGGTCGTCAATATCTCCACAACCCAGGTCATCGAGAAGCCCAAGGGAGGCGGGAGCTCGCGCGGCGATGACAGTTTTCAGGATTTCTTCGATCGCTTCTTCAATTCGCCGGACGCAGGCGCGGACGCCGAGCGCAGCCTCGGTTCGGGAGTCATCGTGGACAAGAAGGGCTTCATCCTCACGAATGACCATGTGATTGATGGAGCCACGAAAATTCAAGTGGCCCTCGACGGCGACCCCACTCACTACAGCGCCCGTGTTATCGGCACGGACAAGGACACCGACCTCGCCGTCATCAAGATTGAGGCAGACCATGACCTGCCCATCGCCAAGCTGGGCAATTCCGACGGCACGCAGGTTGGCGACTGGGTCCTGGCGTTCGGCAGCCCCTTCGGCCTGAATTCCACCGTCACTGCTGGAATCATCAGCGCCAAGGACCGCTCCGTGGAAGACGCGCAGCAGTTCCAGCGCTTCATCCAGACCGATGCAGCCATCAATCCCGGTAATTCCGGCGGCCCGCTGGTGAACATGGCGGGCGAGGTGATCGGCATCAACAGCGCGATTTATACGGGAAGCAAGGGCTTCGAGGGTGTCGGCTTTGCTTTGCCCTCCACGACCGCCATCTCCGTCTATAACCAGCTCGTGAGCAACGGAAAAGTCACGCGCGGCTCAATCGGCGTCACCTTCCAGGAAGATAACAGCAAGAACCCCATTCTCATGAAGGAACTCGGGGCTCCCTACGGGATCGTCGTCGAGGATGTGGCGCCCGGCAGTCCCGCGGCCAAGGCCGGTCTGCAACCCGGCGACGTAATCACGGACGTGAATGGACAACCGGTGCATTCCGCCTCCGATCTCGTGAATCCCATCGCGCAGACCCCCATCGGCAACCCTGTCCAGCTTCGCTTCTTCCGCGACAAGCAGGCCAGGGAGGTTACGGCCACGGTTGCTGATCGCTCCAAACTCTTTCCGGATAACTCCCAGAGCGCGGGAGAGCAGCCGGATCAATCGGAAGAGCCGGGGCAGTTCGGTTTGCATGCCGAAGACCTCACGCCCGATTTGGCGCGCAAGCTGGGCATGGAAAAGCAGGTCGGCGTTGTGGTCACCGAAGTCGAGCCGGCCAGTTTCGCCGAGGATATTTCCTTCCAGCGTGGTGACGTGATCACCGAAATCAACCATGCGCCCATCAGCGGCATGGCGGACTATCGCGCAGGGATGGCCAAACTGAAGCCCGGCGATGATGTGCTCTTTAAGATCGTTCGGCGCCCACCCGATGGCGACCGCGTCCTGACCCTGTTTCTGGCCGGGGCCGTCCCCACCGAGAAATAATACCGGCCATACGTTATCTGTTACGTCCCTTCGCGGCCCTTTCCATCTTGAGGCGAATTTCAAAATCATCATAATGGGAACAGCTAGATTGTCGTCAGCCCCCGGGCATCGAAATCCCGGCGGCGAGCGTCCATCAAGAATGCAAATATCTATGAAATACCTACTCATGGCCGCGTCTCTCTGGTTCGGATGCACGCTCGCGCCGGCCGCATGCGCGCGCGGTGCGGCAGCCGCAGCTCGCTCCGCACATCGCGCCGGGCAAACCAGTTCGCGCTCTCCCTCCACTACCGGCGCAAAGAAATCTTCCAGAAAACACCGCCGCCATACGCGCGGCGAATCTTTGCAGAAGGCGCCCACGGCGGATCGCATTTCCGAGATACAGTCGTCCCTCGCACGCGGAGGCTACTATCAGGGCGATCCGAACGGGAAATGGGACTCGAATACCGTATCCGCGGTGCAGAAATTTCAGTCCGCCAACGGAATAGACGCTACGGGCAAGCTCGACGCGCCCACGCTTCAAAAGCTGGGGCTCGGCTCCGACATCGCCGGTGTTTCTGCTCCCAGGGTTGTGGCGCCGCCGCTGGCAAATTTGTCTCCCTCGCCCGCGCCTGCTCCCAGCACCTCTTCGAGATCTAGCTCACCTTCTGCGCACTGACCCACTCACTCTTCTCTTCTCGCTTTCCAATTCAGCCTGCACGGTGCTAGCCTGCTCGAGAAGCCGCGCGATGCATCGAGAGCGCGCACGGCGTCGAGGCTCTCGCGGAGAGCGGACCATGGCCACCTCATTTGCCCCCAAAGTCTTCAAGAACTTCATCAACGGCCAATGGGCCCCGGCCCGCAGCGGCAAGGCCATCGAGAACCGCAACCCCGCGAATAGGGACGAACTGGTCGGCTTGTTTCCAGCCTCCGGGGAAGAGGACGTCGCGCTGGCTGTGGACGCCGCCAAGGCGGCCTATGCCAAATGGCGGCTCACGCCCGCCCCCAAGCGCGCCGAGATTCTATTCCGCGCCGCGCAAATCCTCGTTGAGCGCAAGGAAGAATACGCCCGCGATATGACCCGCGAGATGGGCAAGATCCTCGCCGAAGCTCGCGGGGACGTCCAGGAAGCCATTGACATGACGTACCTGATGGCTGGCGAGGGACGCCGACAATTTGGCCAGACCACGCCGTCGGAGCTTCCGGATAAGTTCGCGATGTCCGTGCGCGCCCCGGCGGGTGTTGCCGGGCTGATTACGCCGTGGAATTTCCCCATGGCCATCCCCTCGTGGAAGGTAATGCCCGCCCTCATCTGCGGCAACACGGTGGTCCTCAAACCCGCCGAGGATACTCCGCTCTCGACATATAACCTGGCTCAGGCGCTCGCCGACGCAGGTCTCCCGCCCGGCGTTTTAAATGTGGTTTTCGGAGAGGGTCCTCAAACAGGTGCGCCGATGCTCCGGCACCCGGATATTGGTCTGGTCAGTTTTACCGGCTCCGCCGAAGTTGGTCGCATCGTCAACGAGACGTGCGCGCCCACGTTCAAGAGGTGCCATCTCGAAATGGGCGGCAAGAACATAATCATCGTGATGGACGACGCGAACCTCGATTTGGCTATTGACGGCGCAATCTGGGGCGGCTTCGGCACCACGGGCCAGCGCTGCACTGCGGCAAGCCGCATTGCCGTGCAAAAGGGCGTCTACCGCGAATTCGTTGGCGAGTTTGTCGCGCGCGCCAAGGCGCTCATTGTGGGTGACGGCCTCGATCCCGCAACTCAGATGGGACCCTGCATAAACAAGGAGCAACTACATACAGTGATGAGCTACGTCGAAATTGGGCGCAGCGAAGGCGCGAAGCTCGCTACGGGCGGCCATCGCCTGGAAAATGGAAAATATGCGCGCGGCTGGTTCCACGAGCCGACTGTTTTCACCGAATGCAGCCCGGGAATGCGAATTTGCCAGGAGGAAATTTTCGGCCCTGTCGTCAGCATCATCCCCTTCGAGACATTCGAAGAGGCTCTCGCGATCGCGAACGGCGTGCGGTACGGGCTGTCCGCCGCGATCTATACGCGCGATGTCAATCTCGCGTTCCGCGCGCAGCGTGACCTCGAAGCGGGCATCGTCTATATCAACGCGCCCACTATCGGTGCTGAGGTCCACTTGCCCTTTGGCGGCATCAAGAACACCGGCAACGGCCATCGCGAAGCCGGCCTCGCCGCGCTCGATTTTTACTCGGATTGGAAGACGGTCTACATTGACTTCTCCGACCGCCTCCAGCGCGCCCAGATTGACGACGTGTGATTTCCACGTTTCCTCGCCCGGACGCCAATCTGCAGCTGCTACGACGATTTTGACTACAGTTTTTCCTTTTCGTTTCCAGCTTTTCACGCTCCCTGAGTGTTCCGGTTGACGCATTTCTTCGCGGCGGCTAAAATTGAGGCAAGGAGTGGCATGAATGGCGGCTCCCGGACTGACTGGAGCGTATGCCAAACGATTCACCTGAAATCATGAGCCAAACAACGTTACCGCAAAAGCGGCACCAGCAAATTCTGAGCGATGTGGTGCGCGAATATATCGAGACAGGCGAGCCTGTGTCTTCGCGCAGTATTGCGCACCGCCACGCCGAGCCCCTAAGTTCCGCAACGATCCGCAACGTGATGGCGGACCTTGAAGAGGGTGGCTATCTCTACCAGCCGCACACGTCCGCGGGGCGAGTCCCCACGGCGTCCGCCTACCGGTTTTTCGTGGAGCAGGTGGCGGCCAAGGCGACCGGCAGCCCCGAAGACCGCCAATGGATTCGCCGCGAGCTGGAATCTGCCGAGACGCCTGAAGCAGTGATGGAGCGTGCCAGCCATGTGCTGGCGGCTGTATCCCGCGGGCTGGGCATTTTCATATCGCCTCCGCTGGCGCGCACGGTGGTCGAACATGTGCGCTTCCTGCTGCTTCCCGAGAACCGAATCCTCGTCGTTTTGGTCGCCGCCGGCGGCGTAACACGCGATAAGCTGACTCGCCCCGACCGCGTGTTCCGCCAGGAGGATCTCGACCGTGTTGGCGCGTATCTCAACGCCCACTATTCCGGATGGACGCTCGAAGACATGCGCGCCGACCTGCGGGTGCAAGCCGAAGGCGATCGCGAAAAATATGACCGCCTTGCCAGCGATGCGCTGCTACTTTGCGACCCGGCTATTCTGGGGGGTGGCGCCGAGCGCAAAGTGTACGTCGAGGGCGCGGCGCAGATTGCCTCGGCTGCCGGCTTCACGAGTGAAGTACAGTTGCGCGAACTGTTCGAAGCGATCGAGGAAAAGGACCGGCTGATCGCCCTGTTGAGCGGCTGCATCGAAGCGCCAGAACCCGTCCATGTCGAATTCGGCGTTGACCAGATGTCGAACGCCGGAAAACATCTTGCACTGGTTTCCGCCTCCTACTCATCGAATGATCAGGTGCAGGGGACGCTCGGGATCCTGGCGCCGATGCGCATGCACTACGAGCGGGTCATCACCGCCGTCGCTTTCATGGCGCAATTTTTCTCCGAGAACCGAGAGGGGAGTTGAGAATCGTGCCGCGCGAGCATAGGGATAAGAGCGAGGAAAACCCTAAAGGGGCAGGGAAGCCCAGTGTTGTATCCTCCGGCGCGTCGGCCGCCGCTGCTCCTGAGGCATCGGATGCGGCTGTGATCGATGTTTCCATTCCGCGAGGGGATACGGGAGCCGCTCCTTCCGGCGAGCATGTAGAGAAGCTTCAGGCCGAGAAGCAAGAGTTGATGAATATGCTTGTGCGCCGCCAGGCGGATTTTGAGAATTACCGCAAGCGCGTCGAAAAGGAGCGCCATCAGGACCGGGAGCGAGGCATCGAATTGCTGATCGAGAAGATTCTTCCTGTGCTCGATGCCATGGACAATGCCCTTGGTGCTGAGCACGATGCGCCTGGCGCGGAGGAATATCGCAAGGGCTTCGAACTCATACGGCGGCAACTTTGGGACGTGCTTGCGAAGCAGGGTGTTTCGCGCATCGAAACCACTGGGAAGCAATTCGATCCACATTTCCACCATGCGATCGAGAGTATCGAGGGGACGGAGCATGCCGGTGGGACGGTGATCGGCGAATTGCAGCCGGGTTATTTGTTTCACGATCGCGTTGTGCGGCCCGCGATGGTCCGCGTGGCGGCTGAGACGGAGCAGAAAGCCGCGAGCATCTCCAAACGAAACAATTGACTAGGTACGGGCCAGGGCTCCTAAACAAGCATTGGGCGCTCGGCTGTGTTGAAAGGGAAAGATGACGGCGCAGACTCAGCGAGACTATTACGAAATTCTCGGCGTGGCGCGCGATGCATCGGCCGACCAGATCAAATCGGCCTATCGCAAGGCCGCGCTCCGATGGCATCCCGACCGCAATCCCGAAAAAAAGAAGGACGCGGAGGAGAATTTCCGGCAGGCCTCCGAGGCCTATAGCGTGCTTTCGGACGCGCAGAAGCGATCGGTGTACGACCGTTTCGGGCATGCCGGTTTGGGCAACCGGGGCTTCGAGCCCGGCGGTTTCAACATCGAGGATTTTCAAGATATTCTCGGGGATTTCCTCGGTTTCCAGGACGTCTTCGGCGGCGGACGCCGGCGGGGCCGCGGTGCTCGTGGTCAGCGTGGCGCCGATTTGCGGTACGACATGTCGCTCAGCTTCGAACATGCCGCCAGCGGTGTTACGACCAAGATACGTATGTCGCGCCGCGAAAATTGCGAGGCCTGCCACGGTACGGGAGCCAAGCCCGGTAGCGGAATGGCTGCTTGCCAGACGTGCGGAGGCCGCGGGCAGATGGCGTATCAGCAGGGCTTTTTTTCAATTACGCGAACGTGTCCAGCCTGCCAGGGCGCGGGGCAAGTGGTTCGTGAGGCGTGCGTGTCGTGCCGGGGGCAGGGCCGCATCGAGCGTGATCGCACTCTGGAAGTAGGGATTCCCGCGGGCGTGGACTCCGGTACGCGCCTGCGCATGACCGGCCATGGAGAGCCCGGCACCAATGGAGGTCCGGCCGGCGATCTCTATATTTTTCTTGAGGTGAAGGAGCATCCGTTCTTCGAGCGGCGCGGCGCGGACCTTTACTGCACGATTCCCGTGAGCTTTCCGCAGGCCGTTCTGGGCTCGAAAATAAAAATCCCCACGCTGCGCGGGGAAGAGGAATTCGTGATTCCCGAAGGCACGCAATCCGGCCAGATTTTTCGGCAGAAGGGCAAGGGACTTCCCGATCCTCACGGCGGCAAAGGCGACATGTACGTAAGCATCCGCGTTGTCACTCCGTCGAAGGTCTCTCGCGAGCATCGCCGCGTGCTCGAGCAGCTCGGCGAATCGATGAAGGTCGAAAACAAGCCCGTCGAGCGGTCGTCAACCTTCTTCGATAAGGTGAAGGATATTTTCGGGTAGTTAGGAAGTCGCGATAAAGAAGCACTCCCTCCACTCCTCGCGTTACAATTCTTGCGTGCGCAGACGCTTTTTCGTCGAAGGCTTTGAGGATGCCACCGCTACGCTTCGGGGCGAGTCCGCCGAGCACCTTGGGCGCGTCCTGCGCGCTGAGCCTGGGCAGCTCTATGAATTGAGCGACGGCCGTTCGATTTGGCTCGGCCGCGTCGAGCGCGTCGCGCTCGAAAAGCGGGGAGCGGGCCGGATCGAATTCGCGCTGGTCGAACCAATCCCGGTGCGCGAAGCGCCGCTCTTGATTGAGCTTCTCATTTCCCTCGTAAAATTCGACCGCTTCGAGTGGTGCCTCGAAAAGGCCACGGAGCTTGGCGTCGCCGAAATAATTCCGCTGGCGGCTGCGCGCAGCGATAAGCCGCTCGTTGCCGCGGCGGTGAAGCGGCATGCGCGCTGGGAGAAACTGGTTGTCGAGTCCGCGCAGCAGGCGCGCAGGCTCGGTCCACCGGCAATATTAGCCACGGCTTCTCCGGAAAAGGCATTCGCGCAATCGCGGGCCGCGTGCAAACTCCTACTTTCAGAGCGGCGCGAGGCGTCTTCGCTGCGCGAGCTGTTTTCAAATTGCAGCGGGGCGGCCACTGTGTCTCTAGCCTTCGGCCCGGAAGGCGGCTGGACGGAAAAGGAAATTGGGGCTGCACGCGCGTCTGGTTTCATGGAAGCCTCCTTAGGAGAAAATATCCTCAGGACAGAAACCGCGGTTATTGCCGCTCTCGCGATCGCTTCGTTCGCTTTGCGTGGCGATGGATTGCCGTGAGAGAAAGAACGACGATATTTGTCGCGCGCCTGGGCACTTGGCGCGCCTCGCTTCGCCATGATATAAATATTTGAGCAAAGAATGTTGGATGCACCCAGCCCGATCTCGCCGAACCAGCCCGAAAGAGCGCCTCTTCCTCAATTGCGGCGCGAACTTCGCGGCTGGACGCGCGACCTTGCGGTGGCGCTTGGCCTTGCGCTCGTTATCATCATTTTCTTGTATCAGCCGGTGAAGGTGGAAGGGACGAGCATGGCGCCGCTTCTGAGCGATCAGGAGCGCATCTTCATCAACAAATTTGTCTACCGCTTCGAGCCGATCGACCGCGGCGACGTGATTGTTTTTTGGTATCCGCTCGACCGCTCGAAATCGTTCATCAAGCGCGTGATAGGACTGCCTGGGGAAACGATCAGCATTCGCTTCGGGCATCTGTTTGTGAACGGCAAGGAGTTGGCGGAACCGTATGTGCCCGCGAGTTATCTCGACGGCGCGAGCTACCCGCCGCTGCGGATTCCCGACGATGAATATTTCGTGATGGGCGATCATCGCGACAGCTCGAACGATTCACGCGTCTTCGGGCCGGTGCCGCGGCAGTTTATTTACGGCAAGGCGGTATTTGCTTACTGGCCGGTGGACCATTTTGGATCACTGACTTCGTCCGCAACAGTTGACGCGGCATCGAAATGAACTCTTCTGGAGGACACACTGACCGAGGCCCCCGAAGGTCGCGCGACTCTCGCGCTCGAGGACGGGCGAGTCTTTAACGGCCGGGCGGCGGGCGCTCGCACGCGCCGCGGCGGCGAAGTCGTTTTTAATACCAGCCTCACAGGCTACCAGGAAGTTTTCACCGATCCCAGCTACGCCGGGCAGATCGTGTGCCTGACGTATCCGCACATCGGCAACGTGGGCGCGAACAGCGATGATGAGGAATCGGGAAAGCCGTACATCGAAGCTCTGATCGTCCGCGAGTTCTCGCCTCTCGCTTCGAACTGGCGCTCGAAAGAATCCGCGCAGCAATATCTGGAGCGTCACGGTGTTCCCGTAATTTGGGATATGGACACGCGCGCCCTGGTCCGGCACTTGCGCGATGCCGGGGCGCTGCGCGGCGTGGTGGCAACCGACGGCACCCCGGCTGAGAAATTGATCGCCGAAGCGCGCGCGCTTCCCACGATGGCCGGCCGGGAACTTGCCAGCCGCGTCAGCTCCGCGAAAAGATACGACTGGACGCGCGGCTCGATTGACCTTGCCGAACCGATTGCCGGGAAGAAGGCCGCAGGCGAGAGCGGGCCACGCCATCGCGTCGTCGCGTATGATTTCGGCATCAAGCAGAACATTTTGCGTCTCTTGATTGACCACGGCTGCGAGGTGACCGTCGTCCCGGCGAAGACCTCCGCGGACGACGTCCTTGCGCTCAAGCCTCACGGCGTTTTCCTTTCGAATGGGCCCGGCGATCCCGAGCCGATCACATACGCCGTTAAGAATATTCAGAAGCTGCTCGGGCGCGTCCCGATTTTCGGGATTTGCCTGGGCCATCAGCTCTGTGGCCTGGCGCTCGGCGGCAAGACGTTCAAATTGAAGTTTGGCCATCATGGGTCGAACCATCCGGTGAAAAATCTGCTGACGCAGAAGGTCGAAATTACGTCGCAAAATCACGGCTTCTGCGTGGACCCGGATTCGCTGCCGTCGAGCGACGTTGAGATTACGCACGTCAATTTGAACGACCATACGAACGAGGGCATGCGCCACCGCTCGCTGCCGCTCTTCAGCGTGCAGTATCATCCCGAGGCCTCGCCCGGGCCGCACGACGCACGCTATTTGTTCGACAATTTTGTCACCATGATGAAGGAAGGCGCCTCGAAGCGCGCCTGAAATAAAAGCGAAATGCCGAAACGCACTGACATCAAGAAGGTGATGATCATTGGCTCGGGGCCGATCGTAATCGGGCAGGCCTGCGAGTTCGACTATTCGGGCGTGCAGGCGTGCAAAGCGCTGCGGTCGGAGGGCTACGAAGTCGTCCTGGCGAATTCGAATCCCGCGACGATCATGACCGATCCCGAAATCGCGGACCGCACCTACATCGAGCCGCTATCGAAGGAATATCTCGAAGCAATCATTGTGGCGGAGCGCCCCGACGCGCTGCTTCCCACGGTCGGCGGCCAGACAGGCCTGAATCTCGCCGTGGAGCTTGCCGAAGCGGGCATTCTCGATAAATACGGCGTCAAGCTCATCGGTGCGTCGCTGCACGCCATCAAAATCGCCGAGGATCGGCTGCTCTTCAAGGAAGTCTGCCGCAAGATCGGCCTGGAAGTTCCCGCGTCGGAGGTGGTGACGGAAATACCCGAGGCTATCGAGCTGGCCGACCGCTTGGGCTACCCGGTGGTGATCCGGCCGTCGTTCACGCTGGGAGGTACGGGCGGTTCGATCGCCTACAACCATGAGGAGTTCGCGGACGCCATCGCGCGCGCTCTCGACGCTAGCCCCGTGCACCAGGCGCTGATCGAGGAGTCCGTCATCGGCTGGAAGGAGTTCGAGCTCGAGGTGATGCGCGATTGCCGCGACAACTTCGTTGTCATCTGCTCGATTGAAAATTTTGATCCCATGGGAATCCACACGGGCGATTCGATCACCGTGGCGCCCGCGCAGACGCTTACCGACAAGGAATACCAGCGCATGCGCGACGCCGCTGCGGCGATCATTCGCGCGGTCGGCGTGGAGACGGGAGGCTCGAATATCCAGTTCGGCGTGGATCCCGTGACGGGGCGCATGGTGGTGATCGAAATGAATCCTCGCGTGTCGCGCAGTTCGGCGCTGGCGAGCAAGGCCACCGGCTTCCCGATCGCGAAAATTGCCGCGAAGCTCGCGCTGGGCATGACTCTCGACGAGATCCCGAACGACATCACGCTCAAGACGCCCTCGTGCTTCGAACCGACGATTGATTACGTGGTGGCCAAGATCCCGAAGTGGCAGTTCGAAAAATTTCCCGGCAGCGATACCACGCTTACCACGCAGATGAAGTCCGTCGGCGAAGTGATGGCCATAGGCCGCACGTTTCAGGAATCGCTGTGCAAGGCTATCCGGTCGCTCGAGCCGAGCACGGCGTGGCGCCCTCCTCCCGAGGTCACGACGGCGCTTCTGCGTGAAAAGCTGCACGTTCCCGGCCCCGACCGCCTGCACTGGCTTTTCGAGGCGCTTGAGCGCGGCATGACCTGCGAAGAGGTCTGCGATCTAACGAAAATTGACCCGTGGTTTATCGGCCAGTTGGCGGAGATGCTGGCCGTGGACCGCCGCGTGGCGGCCACGACATTGCGGCAATGCCCGCGCGAACTGCTGCTCGAATCGAAGCGCTCGGGCGCGAGCGACGAGGAAATCGCGAAGCTATGGAACGTGAAGTCCGCCTCGGTGCGCGCGCGCCGGCGTGAGCTCGGCGTCGTGCCCGTGTTCAAGCGCGTGGACACCTGCGCGGCCGAATTCGAATCGTTCACGCCCTACCTATATTCGACGTACGAGGATGAGGATGAATCCGACGCCGTAGAGCGGCCCAAAATCGTGATTCTTGGCAGCGGGCCGAACCGCATCGGGCAGGGCATCGAGTTCGATTATTGCTGCTGCCATGCCGCGTTCGCTCTCAAGGAAGACGGCTACGAGACGGTGATGGTCAATTGCAACCCGGAAACCGTTTCGACCGATTACGATACCTCCGACCGGCTTTATTTCGAGCCGCTCACGCTCGAGGACGTGCTCGCCATACTCGACCGGGAAAAACCGCAGGGCGTGATCGTGCAATTCGGCGGGCAGACTCCGCTGAACCTCGCAATCGAATTGAAGCGAAACGGTGCGCGAATCATCGGCACCGATCCCGAATCGATTGACCTTGCCGAGGACCGCCGCCGCTTCGGCCATCTGCTCGAAGAATTGAAAATACCGCAGCCGCGCAATGCCACGGCGCTCGCGCCGGATGAGGCCGTGCGCGCCGCGACCGAAATCGGTCTGCCCGTGCTCGTGCGCCCGAGCTACGTGCTCGGTGGACGCTCGATGGTGATCGCCTACGATTTGAAGACCGTCGAGGAGTACGTGGCCCAGGCCGCGCTGATCGGCACGGTCACGGACCCGAAGCGCCCCATCTTGATTGACCAGTTCCTCGAGGATGCGACCGAAGTGGACGTGGACGCGCTCGCGGACGGCGACGACGTTGTGATCGGCGCTATCATGGAGCACATCGAGGAAGCGGGCATTCACTCCGGCGACTCCTCCTGCGTGTTGCCCGCCGTCTCTCTCAAGCCCGCGGTTCTGCAGCAGATTCGCGATTACACTTCGCGTCTCGCGCGCGCCCTGCACGTGGTGGGATTGATGAACGTGCAATACGCCATTCAGCGCGACACGGTTTACGTGCTGGAAGTAAACCCGCGCGCTTCACGCACCATTCCTTACGTCAGCAAAGCAACCGGCGTTCCGCTTGCAAAAGTGGCCGCGCGGCTGATGACCGGGCGCAAATTGAGCGAGCTTCATCTTCCCATCATCGAGACGGACGGCGTGAAGGAGCTGGCTGCGGGGGATTTCTACGCGGTGAAATCGCCGGTCTTTCCCTTCAACAAATTCCGCGGAGTGGATACGATTCTCGGCCCCGAGATGCGCTCGACAGGCGAGGTGATGGGCATTTCTTCCACCTTCGGTCTCGCCTTCGCCAAAGCGCAGCTCGCCGCGGGACAGCGCCTGCCGCTCAAAGGAACCGTGTTCATCAGCGTGAGCGACCATGACAAACGCCAGGTCGTCGGCGTCGCAAAGGACCTGGCCGCCGCGGGTTTGAAAATCATCGCCACGCGCGGCACGGCTACGGCCCTCCGCCAAGCAGGCATCGAAGTGGAAGCCGTTTATAAGGTGAATGAGGGGCGCCCCAATATCGTGGATTTGGTGAAGACCGGCAAGGTGAACCTGCTCATCAATACGCCGCTCGGCCGCGAATCGTTCTACGACGAAAAGTCCATCCGCCGGGCTGCGATCCGCTACAACGTTCCGTGCATTACCACCCTCTCCGCGGCAAGCGCCGCCGCGCGCGGAATCCGCGCCATGGGTGGACACGCCCCGGACGTCGCCGCGCTGCAGGACCTGCATCGCCGCAAATCCGCCGCTTTGCCCTAGGGGGGCGCCGCGCGCCTCTGTTGCCGAGGTGCTGGAGCCGCGTGTATCATGGCTGCCTCGATGGAGTCCCACTGTATTCCGTTCCGCGAAATCCCTCACACCACCAAGCTTTTCGCTTCCTTTCTTGAAGAGTTCGGCCGCGTGTCGGCCTATTATGCGCATCCGCCGACTGCTGCCGGCATCGGTGCCGCCGCGCGCGAGGTTCAGAGCGAAGTACAGCTCGATGCCGGCGTGCGAAGCAAAGTGGTGGACGTGCTGCGCGAGCAAAACCAGCGCTTCGCTCGGGAAGGCAAGCTCGATTCCGCTACGGCGCGCAATCTCGACCGCTTCGCCGCGGGCGCCGTTACGATTGTCACCGGCCAGCAGGTGGGACTATTTTCCGGGCCGGCATTCAGCTTTTATAAGGCGCTCTCGATTGTTCGCTGCGCGGAGGAAACCACTCGTCGCGGCATCGAAGCTGTTCCAATCTTTTGGCTTGCGACGGAAGACCACGACCTCGCCGAGGTGAATCATTCGTTCTGGAACACGCGCAGTGGACTGGCACGCTATGAATTGCCCCTTCGTGAAGAGGATACCGGTCACCGCGCCGGTGAGGTGGTTCTCGGCGGCGAGATCGAAGCGCTCGTGGCCACCGCGATAAAGAGTCTCGAAGGCCCAGGGACTCCCGAAATTTCGCAGGCCCTCCGGGAATCGTACACTCCGGGCGAAACCTACGGTTCTGCGTGCGGAAAATTGATGGCGCGCCTACTAGTTGGGCGGGGAATCATTTTTATGGACCCGCTCGACGTCCGCCTACATCGGCTGGCCGCGCCTGTGTATCGACGCGCGCTCGAAGAGGCCGATTCGCTGCGCGATGAGCTTTTGGCGCGGTCGAAGGAACTCGCCAACGCCGGCTTTCACGCGCAAGTGGAGGTGGCGGTCGAGTCGACGCTGCTTTTCTATAACGTGGAGGGTCAACGACAGCCGGTACGCGGCGGGAAGGGAGGCTTTTCCGCCGGCAAGGCCACGTTTTCGCGGGAAGAATTATTGGCGGCGCTCGAAAAAGCGCCCGAGGCTTTCACTCCCAGCGCCCTTTTGCGTCCCATTGTGCAAGACACGCTGCTTCCCACGGCAGCCTACATCGGAGGCCCGGCCGAAGTCGCTTACATGGCTCAGGCGCGCGTTGTTTACGACAAACTTCTGGGCCGCATGCCTGCAATTATGCCCCGGGCAAGCTTCACGATTATCGAGCCGCCCATCGCGCGCTTCCTCTCACAGTATGATCTCGACATCCGCGATATCTTCGCCGGACCTCAGCATCTTCGGGCAAAGATGGAGCAAAAAGCGCTCCCGGCCGCGCTCGCCGGCCGCTTTGAAGAAAGCGAAGCGGCGCTTGGGAAGATGTTTCAGGCCTACGAAGAACCGCTCGGCCGCCTCGATTCCACGCTTCTCGAGGCGCTGCACAGCTCCGAACGCAAAATCCTACATCAGATCGAACAATTGAAGGGAAAGGTCGCGCGCGCGGAGACGTTCCGGTCGGAAGTCCTCGAGCGCCACGAACGCATCCTCCTCGATTCGCTCTACCCGAATCGCGCCCTGCAGGAACGCAGCCTGTGTTTCTTGCCTTTTCTCGCCGCCCAGGGCATGGAGCTGCTGGATAATCTGGCCCGCCTCACTGAAATTCCGGCCTCTGGGGACGCCTCTTCCTGCGCGGACGGCCATCGGATCCTGACCCTCTAATTTGTATTGCCCGGCGTTTCGGGTGATACAGCGTCCTGCACGGCTTGAACCTGCTGCTCGCTTCCCATGCTAAAATGAACTCGGTTTACATCCGCTTACACGCTGGGAGGAAGGCACACGATGAGGATTACGCCGGGGAAACAGAAGGGCTTGAACGCAGTCTCGAATTCGCGCGGCGTGATCGCCGCTGCGGCCATGGATCAGCGCGGTTCGCTCAAGAGCTCGATTGCGAAGGAAAAGGGCGTGGACAAGAAAGACGTGGGGGCGAACATGCTCGAAGAGTTCAAGACCGCCGTCACGCGCGTGCTTACGCCGCACGCCAGCGCGATCCTTCTCGATCCGGAATATGGCCTTCCCGCTGCTCTCGCCCGGTCGAAGAATGCAGGCCTGCTGCTCGCCTATGAGAACAGCGGCTACGACAACACGCAGCCCGGCCGGCTTCCGGACCTCCTCGACATCTGGTCCGTGCGGAGGCTCGTCGCGGCCGGCGCCGATTGCATCAAAATTCTGCTGTATTACACGCCCTTCGATCCCCCGCAAGTGAATGAGATCAAGCACGCGTGGGTCGAGCGCATCGGCGGGGAGTGCACCTCTGCCGATGTTCCGTTCTTCCTCGAATTTGTGGGATACGAAGAGGGCGGCGATGAAAAGGGCATCGGGTTTGCCCGCAAAAAGCCGGACATCGTCACGCGCAGCATGGAGGAGTTTTCAAAGCCGCAATATGGCGTGGACGTCTTAAAAGTGGAAGTGCCGGTTAACATGGCCTTTGTGGGTGGAACGAAGGCCTGTAAGGGCGAGTCTGCCTACACGCGCGATGAGGCCAAGAACCACTTTCGCCGCGCGGCTGCCGCCGCGAAGAAACCGTTCATCTATCTCTCCGCCGGCGTGAGCAACGAAGTGTTCAGCGAGACGCTTGACCTCGCGGCCGAAAGCGGCGTGAATTTTTCCGGTGTTCTCTGCGGACGCGCCACGTGGAAAGACGGCATCGCCGTTTATGCGAAGCAGGGTGTCCGGGCGTTCGAGGACTGGCTGGCCGATCAGGGCGTGAAGAACATCCAGAATGTGAACGATCGCCTCAAGGCCGCCAAACCCTGGTTCGGTTTTTACGGCGCTACTTCCGCCGCGGCGCTCGGTGACTAAACGGACGAAAGTCCAGGGACGTTTTTGCGAGCCGCCGCGCTCCTTGTGACATGGCCACGAAACGCAGCCCATTGCTCGCGCGCACGATCGGCGTTCGCACTTCGCGCCGGACCGAGCTGCAGGACGTTACCGCCGAAGTCGAAAAGGCCGTGCACGATTCAGGCTGCAGCGAGGGTGTCTGCCACCTCTACGTTCCGCACACAACGGCCGGTATCCTCATCAATGAAGGGGATGACCCTGCCGTCGCACGCGACATGGAGGCTGCTTTTGACCGCCTCATTCCCCATGCGGGTGACTACAAGCACGCCGAGGGCAATTCCGATTCGCACATCAAAACGGCTCTCGTCGGCTCTTCGGAGACCGTGTGGATCGAAAACGGCCGTCTCGCTCTCGGCCGCTGGCAATCCATTTTCTTCGCGGAATTCGATGGCCCGCGTTCCCGCGAATTGCGCGTGAAAATCGTTCCCCACGACCTCGCATAGCGGATTTGTCTCCGTCTTCGATGTTTTCTCCAGCGTCCGTGTGTTAAGTTTGTGATATCCGATGCCTCTCGGTGTATACATCCAGGTGCCCTTTTGCCAGACGAAGTGCACCTATTGCAATTTCCATACGGGCGTCGTCGCGCGCGACCGGTATCAGCCCTACGCGGAGGCGGTATGCCGCGAAATCCTCGAATCTGCGGCGCCTTCCGCGCAGGCTGTTGACACCGTTTACTTCGGGGGAGGGACACCGAGCCTGCTCGATCCCGCGGCCCTCGAGCATATTCTCGGAACGCTGCGCCGCACCTACAAAATGGATTCCGTGGAAGCGACGCTCGAAGCCGATCCGGAAACCATCACGCCCGAAAAGGCATCGGCCTGGCTCGCCTCTGGAATCAATCGCTTGAGCCTGGGCGCGCAGTCCTTCAGTGACCAGGAACTCCAATCCACGGGGCGAATGCACCGGCGCGCGGATATTTTCCAGGCTGTGCAGGTCGCGCGCGACGCGGGCTTTGGCAATATCAGCATCGATTTAATCGCCGGACTGCCGCACCAGACCCGCGAAACATGGGACGAATCGCTCGATTCGCTCCTCCATATTCGGCCCGAGCACGTTTCCATCTACATGCTCGAAATTGACGAAGGCAGCCGGCTGGGAAGGGAATCGCTCGCAGGGGGCAGCCGATATGGCGCAGGCGCGATTCCCAGCGACGACGCCATCGCCGATTTCTACGAACGGGCGTGCGCTCGCCTTGAGACGCACGGCTACGAGCACTACGAAATATCGAACTGGGCTTTGCCGGGCCGCCGCTCGCGTCACAATTTGAAATACTGGCGGCGCGAGCCGTACGCCGGTTTTGGCGCCGGTGCGCACTCGTTTGACGGGAGCACGCGCTGGGCCAACGTCCATGATTCGGCGCGCTATACGACGCTCATCGAGCAAAGAATTTCACCGCGCGAGCAAATCGAGGCCGTCACGCCCTCGCAGGCTCTAGAGGAGGAGTTCTTCCTGGGCCTTCGCCAGCTCGAGGGGATTGATCTCGCCGGGATCGAGCGCAAATACGGCGTGGCACTCGATGATCGCGTCGCCGCATTGCACAACCGCATCGCCGGCCTTCATTCGCAGGGGCTCGTGGACCTCGAAGGCACGCGTCTCCGGCTGGCCCCGGGGCGGCTGACGGTTTCGAGCGAAGTATTCGTGGAATTGCTCGGCTGAGAGTGCCGTGAATGGATCGCAGGCGCGCCGCCGGCCTAGTTTTCGAGGCCTAACGCGCGGATTTTGTTGAGGAGAGTTTTGTAAGACACGCCGAGCTTTTCCGCCGCGCGCGTCTTATTCCACTTCGATTCGTGCAGCGCATTTTCGATTTTGAACCGTTCCACGTGCGCAATCGCGCGCTGCGATACCTCCGCCAGCGGTCCCTCCCAAAGGAAGTTCGCCCGCAGCATCTCCTCGGGGAGATCCCCGGCAGCCGGTTTTGCGGGAGGCAGTTGCAGCGCGGCGGTATCCATCACCGATCCATTGGCGAGAATCGCCGCGCGCTCGATGGCATTCTGGAGCTCACGCACATTTCCGGGCCACGAATAGGTGCGCAGGCGCGCGCGCGCAGCCTCCGTCAACTGGAGCGATGGTTTGCGAAACTCGCGCTTGAACCGTTCAAGAAAATACTCCGCGAGGAGCAGTACGTCGTCGCCGCGTTCCCGCAGAGGCGGAATGGTTATCGGCAGGGCCGCAACGCGGAAAAAGAGATCCTGGCGGAATGTCTTGTCGGCTACAGCGGCGTCCAGGTCCTTGTTCGTAGCCGTGAGAAAGCGCACGTTAATCTCGATCTCCTGCGTTCCGCCGACGCGCTCGAACCTGTGTTCCTCGAGCACGCGCAGCAGCTTCCCTTGAATCGCGAGCGGCAGTTCGCCGATTTCGTCAAGGAATAGCGTCCCGCGGTGAGCCAGTTCGAGTTTGCCGATCTTCCGCGCGCCCGCGCCCGTATAGGCTCCTCGCTCGTGGCCGAAGAGCTCGTTTTCCACCAGGCCCTCCGGGATAGCGGCACAATTGAGCGCCACGAAGGGATACTGCGCTCGGGGACTCAAATGATGGATCGCGCGGGCGAAGAGCTCCTTTCCCGTCCCACTCTCGCCCAGCAAGAGGACGGTGGAATCCGACGCGGCCATGCGCTGCGTGATCTGGCTCGCTTCCTTCATGGAGGGATGCTCGCCGACGATTCGTGGAAATCCGTACCGCGCCGCGTACTCCTCGCGAAGAAGCAGATTTTCGCGCAGCAATTCCTGCTGCTTTGCGGCGCGCTCGAGGAGCAGCTTCAAGTGGTCCAGGTCCACCGGCTTCTGGATGAAGTCGAATGCGCCTTCCTTCATAGCCGTCACGGCCTCTTCCACGGACCCGTATGCCGTGACAAGGATGACCGGCAGTGTAGGCTCTGCTTTGCGCGCTTCGCGGAGAACGTCAATCCCGGAATGGCAGGGGAGTTTCAAATCGGTGAGAACCAAGAGGTAGCGGCGGCTTCGAACCTTCTCAATCGCTGCATTTCCGTCCGAAGCTTCGTCGACCGTATAGCCGGCGCGCTCAAGCGCCTTGCGGAGCATGACCCGCAGCTCGGCTTTGTCTTCGACCAGGAGGATGGGCTCCATAGCTCGGAATCTCTAGTCCGCCCAGCCCGAAGGGCCGCCTGATTTTCGCAGCTCCTCTTCGGCATCCGAGATAGCCTGCTGATCGGTTTCGACTTCCTTCTTTTTCGCGTCGATGTCGGCCGTCTTCTGATTGATATCGCCGCGGGTGTATCCCTGTCGCAACGCTTCATTGGGATCGTCGTAATGTTGCACGCTGAGATCGCCCAGCTCGCGCTGCTGGATTGCGAGCGCGTCCTGGTCCTGTTCGAGCTTGTGGTGCAACTGCGCGAACCTATCGCGCCATGCCTTTTCATCATTTCCCGAAGCGGCCTTCGCACTTTTGGCGTCCGATGAAGACTCCGACGAAGGGGCTCCGCCGACCGTCGAAATACCGCCTGCAGCCGGGAGGTTGTCATTCGTGAAAACCTTCGTGGATTTGGGCGCTTCCTTCAGTTGAGCCTTTGCCTTGCGCGACGCTGCCGCGAGAGAATCTGGTTGTGCACTGGACGCCCCCGCCTGAGCTTGTGATTGCCCTCCGGGCGCCGTTGGCGATGGCTGAGTCTGCGAGGTTTGATTCTGCTGCGAGCCGTGGTCCTGCCCGGATTGGCGGCGAGAAGCGCCTGCCGGAACGGTCAGAACCGCTGCCACAGCGGCCAGACAGAGAATTTTTTTCATGGTTATGGCCTCCTGGGAGGCACGTCCGATATATGCCTTATGTAGTTTAGATGCGGGCGGCTTCGGAGGGGAATAGAGTCGGTGAGGGCTCCTGCCGCAAAGGTAACCACAGGAGTAGCTCGGCTCCGCCGTCCGGGCGGTTGCGAGCCTCGATGCTGCCGCCGTGCTGGAGCGCGATCTTCTGCACTACGGCTAGGCCGAGCCCCGTGCCTTCCGCTTTGGTCGTATAGAACGGCAGGAAGATCTTGGCGAGGTCGCGCTCCGGAATTCCGAGCCCATTGTCCGCTACGGAAATCCGTTGCCATTTTCGGCCGGCGAGCTCCTCGATCGTCCCGGAGATGGTCACGCAGGGAGATGTTTTGCTAGCGTGCGCAGCCTCCGTGGCGTTGCGGACCAGGTTTAGGAGCGCCTGGCGTATCAGCGCTTCATCGCCGGGCAGCTCCAAAAAAATGCCCTCGCACCGGATCGCGCATTCCGGGATTGCCTCCCGCAGCTCCTCGGCCACGCGTCCGATGAGTGATTCGACCGGAACAGTCTCATAGCAGATTTCGAGCGGCTTGGCGAAGCGCAGGAATTCCGTGACGACGTGCGTGAGAGCGCGCGTCTGATCGACAATCCGCTCGGCCGAGTCACGAATGTCGCCGGGCTTTGCTTCACTGCGAATCATCTGCGCATATCCGGAAATTGTCGCCAGCGAGTTCTTGAATTCGTGCGCGATGCCGGCGGACATCTCGCCCAGCGCCGCGAGGTTCTCCTTCCAGCGCATCTGTTTTTGCAGCGCGGTGATTTCCGTGAGATCGCTCATAAGGCAGAGCGCGCCGCTCACTTTCATCTCCCGGGCCGCGTTGCTTCCGGTGCCCGTTTGTGCGAGGCTGCGCACCGCTCGGTAAATCGGTGAAATGGTCACACCCAGGTGGCGGACTTCATTGTCCGCGGTGATGTGCTCCACTTCGCCGCGCTGAATCGTTTTTCCCTCGCGCAGACAATCAGCCAGCATCCGCGTCAGGTCGGAATCCGCTCCGAGAATGTCCTTGTACGACCGGTACCGCAGAGGCCGGATGGCAAGCGCGTTTTCCGCCGCCGGGTTCGCGGAACTGATCGCGCCCGTGGCATTCACGAGCAATAGACCCGTCGGCATGTTCCGCGTCACCTCTTCGGTCAGCCGCTCGGATTCTTGCGCCCGTTCCTGCGCCAGCACGTGCAGCCGCGCCAGTTCCTTTTCCTGCGTGCGCAGTTTTTCGATCACGCCCTGCATGGAAGCGGTCGCAAACGCTGACGCGTTCTCCGTGCCTGAGGCCGGATTCGTCCAACCCTCGCGGGATGCCGCGGCTTGATCCCGCAGGAATTTGCGGAGCAAAAGCAGAGAAACGAAAAGCAGCCCCAACAGGACCGCCAGCGCAATAGCGGCGTAAACGAACCCCATGGGCGAAAGTGTGATCGGATGATGGGGAAGCGGCAGCATTATTCGACGTTCCTTTGCGCCTTCATCGTACCATCAGGAGTCTCAGATACCAGTTGACAACCGGCGTACCGTAAAAAGCCGTGAGGAGCGCTGCTAATCCAAGAAACGTCCCAAACGGCAATTCGTAGTCCGATCCCTTCCGCCGGATGAGAATGAACGCCAGCCCCAGAATGCTTCCCAGCAAGGAGCCGACCAGGATGGTGAGCAGTGTCCGCTTGATGCCCAGAAATGCGCCCGCCATCAGCATCATTTTCACGTCGCCCATTCCCATTCCTTCCCGCCCACGCATCCGGAAATATGCTTCCGCCACTAACCACAGCAGGCCGCTCCCTATGGCCGCACCCAGAACCGCGTCCGCAAACGACAGCACGGGCGCCGGGGCAGGGAAGTCGAAGACACGGCCTGCGATCCAGCCCGCAGTGCCATCCGCCGGCACTGTGAACAGGCTCAGGAGCAGTCCGAGCGCAAATCCCGTGTAATTCACAACGTCCGGCAGAATCCGCTCGCGCAGGTCCGTGAACACCAGCACGATCATCAGCGCCGAGAAGACAGCCCATTTCAGTCCTTCCGCGGTCAGCCCGAACGTCCTGTAACACGCGTAAATCAGAAGCGCGGTCAGCAGCTCGACCAGCGGATAGATTGGCGAAATGGGCGTCTTGCAGCCGCGGCACTTTCCGCCAAGCAGCAGATAGCTAACGACAGGAATGTTGTCGTATGGCCGGATCGGGGCGCCGCACTTCGTACACGCGGAGACCGGCGTCACAATGGATTTGTGAGCTGGGATTCGGACGATGCATACGTTCAGGAAGCTGCCTATGATCAACCCGAAGAGAAATACAAAAATGTCTATAAGCGTTGTGGGAACCACAACTCGAATCTGCCACATCCCTGACAACCTCTCAAGCTGCGCCCCAGCCATCGTGCCCGAATGCTAACTCGCCCGCTGAAATGAGATCCCTCGTCCGATCTTTCTCGGGATCGTTAGCCGCGCCACGTCGCGCGCAATACTGCGTTATATTATCTGCCTGGCTGATGACATCCTGGCTTGAGCAAAAAATCCGTCGGTACGAGCACATGCGCTGGGCTCAGGAACCCAACCGGCGCACGCTCCCCTTCGAGTGGGGGCTTGAGCACATCGGAGGCCATGCGGACGACCCCGATCCCCGCGCCTTCCTCGAGCGTTTTGCCGAGGAAACTCTCGCGCACAGCGACGATTGGTACGCCGCCGCCCCCGCCGGCGATTACGCACTCGAAGGTAACGTCCTCACATTCACGAGTGCGATTGCTTCGCCCTGGCCGGAGAACAATCGCGTATACGGCCAATTGTTTCCCGCGCGCGGCGCCCGCACGGCAAAGGGGCGCGCCGTCGTCGTTCTCGCACAGTGGAACGCCCGCTGGGAAGAGCAGCAGAACATCTGCCGCTGGCTGAGCTTCTTGGGCATCACGGCGATTAAGATGAGCCTGCCGTATCACGACCGGCGCGCTGTCCCCGGCCATCCGCGCGGCGACCATCTCGTCGGCCCCAATGTGGGCCTGACGATTCAGGCCAATCGCCAGGCGGTTCTCGACGCGCGGCGCACCGTCCGCTGGCTCAAGCAGCAGGGGTACGGTCCCCTCGGCCTCCTAGGCACGAGCATCGGTTCATCCATCGGGTTCATCACCCTATGCCACGAGCCTGCTCTGCGCGCCGGCGCGTTCCTGCACGCCGCCACGTATTTTGGAGACGTGGTCGCGAACGGCCTGACCACGATGAATGTCTGGGAGCCGCTGCAGGAAAAACTCTCCCATATCGAAATTCGCCGCTATTGGGAGCCTATCTCCCCGTTTCCCTACATCTCCAAGCTGGACGGTACGCAGAAGAAAATCCTGGCCATCACGGCGCGCTACGACCCCACGTTCTGGCCCGAATTTACCGCGGATTTTCTTCGAGTGATTCGGCGCGACGGTGTGGAATTCGAAAATCTCTCGCTGCCGTGCGGCCACTATTCACTGGGTGTGCCGCCCTTCAGTTACGTTGCGGGATATCGCTTCGGAAGATTTCTATCCAGGGTGCTCCGGTAGGTCATTCCTCGGTCGGATTTTCTTCCGAAGGCTCTGACGCGCGCGTCGGAAAATACTTCCGGTATTTCACCGGCAGGGATTTGGGGCGGCCCAGGCGGTCGCATATCACGTGCAGCGTCTCTCCCGTCGCGATCAGCTCTCCCGACTCCTGGTTGAGAACCTCGTAGCTGAACCTGACCGTGCGCCGCTGTGATTCCGTCACGCGCGTTCGAATCACGAGTACGTCGTCGAATCGCGCCGGCCGCTTGTAGCGGCACTGCGCCTCGGCCACCACGATAAAGCTGTCGTCCTCGATCTCCATCTGTTTGTATTCGAATCCGAGCTGGCGGCACATCTCCACGCGAGCCACCTCGAACCACGTGAAGTAGTTGCCGTAATAGACCACACCCATCTGGTCCGTCTCGGCATAGCGCACGCGGATGGTTGCTTCGGCGTAGTCCTTCATCGGCGATCTCGCGTCCTTTCTGCTGGTCCAGCGGCTAATTCGGCTTCACTGCCTCGGATTCGCGCGCATACTTCTCGCGCAGCTCGTGCGTAAGCGCGCAGGCGATGGCGAGTGACTTCGTATCAATCCCAGTCGAGACGCCCCGCGCCGCAAGCGTGGTCAGTATGGATTCAGTCGGAATATTGCCCACAGCCTCGTCGCCGGCGAATGCGCATCCTCCCAGGCCCGTCAGAGCGCCGTCGAATCGCCGGCATCCTGCTTCGTAAGCGGCAAGAATTTTCTCCGCCGCTCCTTCCGGACGGCTGTGCAAGTGCACGCCGATTTCGACGCCTGCGACGCAATCCTTCACCGCCCGATACAGACTGGCAATCTCCTGCGGGGTTGCTGTGCCGGCCGTGTCCGTAAGCGATACGGTGCGGACACCGGCATCCTTCAGCCACACGAGCGTTTCCTCGACAATTTCCGGGCCCCACGGCTCATCGTAGGGGTTGCCGAAAGCCATCGAAATGTAAACAACCAGTCCGCGCCGCGCCGCCTTCGTTTCCCGCCGCAGCTTCTCCACGAACCCGCGGGACTCGGCGCGCGACATATTTGCATTGGCGCGGCGAAAATAGGCCGAAATCGAATAGGGGTAGCCGATGGTCGTCACACCCGGGACGGCAAGTGCGCGGTCGAGTCCCTCGGCGTTGACCACGATCCCGATCATTTCCAGCGCCTCGCCCGGCACGAGCTTTACTTGGCCGAGCCCCTCCATCACAGCCTCGCTATCCGCCATCTGCGGCGCATGCTTCGGTGAAACGAAGCTCACTGGGTCCATGTGCACGAAGCCCAGTTTCACGAGCTGGGTCAGATATTTTATTTTCTCTTCCGTGGGAATAATCTGCGGCAGCCCCTGCCAGGCGTCCCGCGGGCACTCAACGACGGTTACTTTATTCCCGCTTATCACGTTACCCATGCTCTCCTCTTGAACTCATGCGCGGCCGTCGAGCAGTGGCTGCGCAATCATGACCTCAATTTGTTACGGTGAAATACGGGCAAAAGAATACTGCATATCGCGGCTGTGGGATACCAGGCTGTCTCGAAGTGTCCGCGGGACTGTTCCTTCTATGTTACTGGCTGGCTTTCCCGCCCGTGGATGCGCCCGCGTCCATCGCCCCGGGAATGTTCGGCACGCGGGAGATGTTTCCCGTGCGCGCGTCGGCCACCGAAATATTGTTTACGTCGAGCGTGCGGCCCATGGCCTGATTGAAGTTCACTTCCGCCTCGATTAAATTGGTCCTGTCGCGCAGTTCGATCCCTTCCGCCGAAGTCAATTGCTGCTGCTTGAGCACAACGTTGAACGACGTCGAGCTGCCCAGCTGGAATTTCTTCACTTCCGCGTCGTAGCTCTGCTGCGCGAGGTCGCGCGCCTTCCCGGCGGCTGCCACCGCCGCGCGGTCCTGCTCCAGAGCGATCAGCGTGTTGCGCACATTCAGGAAAATCGTGTTCTGCTCCTGTCGGTACTGCGCCTCTTGCTGCCGTTCAGTGAGTATGGCCACGGCGTTCAATCCCTGCGCCGCCCGGTTGCGAATCGGCAATGTAAGGGTGACCCCGCCCTCGATTGTCGGGTTATTGGCGTCAATCATCGTCTGTAAATCGGTGCCGAGGCCTCCGGGCGTGCCCACATTAGTTGTCGGAGTTCCAGCAAGTCCAACCGCCTGGTACTCTCCGAACAGATTGAGCGATGGTAAGAGCCCGTTCTTCGTCGCCTTCACCTCGACGCCGGCATTCTTTAAATTCAATGCTGCCTCTTGCAATTCCGGGCGCTTTTGCCACGCCTCCGCGACGGCATCCTTGATGGAAATGCTCTCGATGTCGGGAGTGGTGATCGGTGTCGTGGGCACAATTTCGACGCCGGCGAGCGATGCCGCCAGCGGGTCTTTCGTGATGTCGTTGAGCAGCGCCGTTTCATCCTGCAGTTGGGTGGTCTGAGCCTGGACCAGCTGCTGCTGGTCGGAAGCCAGCTGTGATTCCGCCGTCACCACGTCGAGCGGCGCCATCGTCCCGATTTCGAGCTGCTTCTTGTTGTTTTCATAGAGCTGCTCGTCGGTCCCCACCGACATCTCCTCCACCTTCACGTTTTCGCCCGCAAACACGAGTTCCCAATAATCGTTCGACACCTGCGTGACTGTCGAAATCGCCTGCTGAGCAAACTGCCATTCTCCTACCTTAACGGTGTTCTTGGCCTCGATGATGTAACGCGTATTCGCGATTCTCCCGAAGCCGGCAAGCAGCGGCTGGTTGATCTGAATCGTCAAATTCGACTGTACCCACGGATTGATAAAAAAGCTCGGCAAATTTGACGATTCACGGGTGGTGTTTACCGAAACCGATGCTGTAGTCCCCGTAGCGAATCCCTGGGAATACCCAGCGTTCGCTATCGTAGTATGGCCTGTCGCCGATCCCGGCGGGATGACATTACCGTGCTTGTCCACGATTATCTGGTTTATCGGCGTAGAAAACTGCACTTGTTCTATGGTGCTTGTTAAAACCGGATCGAATTTGGTCAGCCCGTTCGCGCCCGATTTCGCATAGAGCAAATTCGTCTCGTCGAGCCACGGAGTGTACCGCGCCACGGCGATGTTCAGATTGTTCTTGAGTGCCAGGGAGATGGCGTCTTCCAGGCCGATCATCAGCTTGCCGTCTTGTATGAATTGGGCGATATCGGGCGAGTTCGTCAGCACGGGCTCCGGGATTTTCTTCGGACGGTAGGGAAGAGTGAAATCCGGAAGCCAGTGCCGTCCCTTCGAATAGTCCGGGCCTAATTGCAATTTGCGCACAGGGGCGGAGGCCGGCCCCGCACTATCCGTTTGCGCGGTCGTCGCGGGAGGTGGCGACTGCGCCTGCTGCGCGCAAAGAGGCGAGACGGCGAGTGAGACTGCGATCAAGAGTGCTGCGGCTCGGTGCCCTCGACTTCCTGTCATCGTGTTTTCCCTCTCCGCAAAAATCCACTCGAGCACGTGTGTGCAGAATCTTAAGCTATTCAAACATGCCAGAGTGGCAATTTATTTGAATGGTGATTCCTTGCCCCCAATGGGGCCGGCCATGGCTCGTGCGCCAAGTCCCTGTAAAGGCCCCGCCCCCACCTGCTCCTATGGAATAACCATATGTAAGATGCCATATCTCCTATGGGAATACAATAACAATGGGAAAGAGCCCCCCTTGCCGCTGTGCTACGATGCTTCTGGCCCAAGGAAAACCATGCCTCTGAAAAACCTCTGGCGGACACTGCCCGTACGCAAGACTTGTGCCGGCCATTCCCGCGCTGCTGGGCCGGGGCAGCTTCTTCAATGTGTGCTTATCCTCTTCTGTAGTTTCCTCTCCGTGGTCTGCAGCGCCCGCGCTCAGAGTCCCGAACAGCTCAAGCCCCAAGGCTACGTAAACGATTTCGCGGGTGTGCTCAGCCAGTCCGCTCGAGACCAATTGACCGCGCTTTGCACCGAGCTCGACCAAAAGGCACAGGCACAGATCGCCATCGTAACGATCAAGTCTCTCGGTGGGCAGCCCATCGAAGATTATTCCATTGACCTCGCCACGCGCTGGGGCATCGGTCCGAAGCAGAAAGACCGCGGCGTCCTGATTCTGTTCGCTGTGGACGACCGTCAGTACCGGACGGAAGTAGGCTACGGACTCGAAGACATTCTCCCTGACGGAAAGGTCGGCGGCTTTGGCCGCGAAGCCGTCCCATATCTCCGCGACAATAATTACGATGCCGCAGTCCTCCTGATGACGCGCCGCGTTGCTGACGTCATCGCCGCCGATCGCGGCGTCACGCTGGCCGGATCGTCTCCTCCGTCCCCGTCCGATTCTGAGAGCGGCGAGCCGACTTCTTCGCTCGGCCCGAATCTCGTGGTCATCGGCACAATTATCTTTGTAATCTTCGTACTTCGTATTCTTGGCGGCGCTCTCGCACGGAACGGTCGTAGGGGCGGAGGATGGTGGATTGGTCCCATGATCGGCGGCGGAATGGGTGGAGGCGGTGGATTCGGGGGTGGCGGTTTCGGCGGCGGTGGCGGAGGAGGATTTGGTGGATTCGGCGGCGGGGGATTCGGCGGAGGCGGCGCAAGCGGAGGTTGGTGACGTACCTATGGAAACAAAACTGAGTGAACTAGTGGAACGTCTGAAGTCCGCATCCCCTCGTAACCTGAAGGCGGTGGTCCTCTACGGCTCCGCTGTGACCGGCGAATTTCTTGCGAAGCATTCCGACCTGAACATTCTCTGCATAGTGGAATGCGCGGCCGCCACGGAATTGCAAGAGATCCACTCGGCTGCGGAATGGTGGATGCGCCAGGGAAATCGCCCTCCACTCGTCTTCACACTCGAGGAGCTGCGCCGCTCGGCCGATATCTTCTCCATCGAGCTACTCGACATGAAACAGCACCACCGCATGCTTTTCGGAGACGATTTTCTCGAAGGGATGGAAATTCCGCTCCGACTGCATCGCGTGCAGGTCGAGCGCGAGCTGCGCGAAGGCTGGCTGCGCCTGCGGCAAGCGGTCCTCGCGGCGCCCCGAAAGAAAAAAGTTCATCTCGGCATCATGCTGTCATCCATTGCCGCGTTCTGCGCGCTTTTTCGCCACGCGCTTTTCGCCTTGGGGCAAGTCATGCCGCCCGGGAAACGCGAAGCCGTTGACGGCGTCGCGTCACTCGCGGGTGCGGACCCTTCCGCCTTTCACGCCATACTCGATTTGCGAGAGGGAAAACGCAAGGAGCGCGAGATTGAAGTGGACGCCACTTTGCACACGTATCTGGAGTTCGTCGAGGTCGTCACCAACGAAGTGGACCGCCGCCTCGATGCTTTCTAAGCGCTCGCTGCATGAACGAAAGGCGTGGCGGACGGTTTTTCGGTTCTATTGTCATCTTGTGTGTTAGATTTCGCCCCGGAGGGGACGTCATGAAGATACTTGTCGGTGTTCTCGCGGCTCTCTTGGTCATCGGGTTGCTCGTCGGCTCCATGTATGTTTCGAGCCGCAACCAGATGGTGCGCCTGAACGAAGCGATCAAATCGAACTGGGCCGAGGTGGATGTCGTCCTCGAACGCCGCGCGGACTTGATTCCCAACCTGGTCGCAACCGTGAAGGGCTACGCCGCTCAGGAACAGACCGTTTTCGACGACGTGGATAAAGCGCGCACGCAATACATGAACGCCCAATCCCCCGCGGATAAAATCGCCGCCAGCAATCAGCTCTACGGCGCGGAGGTCAAGGTTCTCGCCCTCGCTGAAAATTACCCTCAGCTGAAGTCCAGCGAGAATTTCTTGCGCCTGCAGGACGAGCTCGCAGGCACGGAAAATCGCATCGCTGTCGAGCGCAAGCGTTACAACGATTCCATCCAGGACTACAACACCTTCATCGGCCTCTTTCCGAATAGTATTTTTGCCCGCTGGGGTGGCTTCCAGCGCAATAACGATTATTTCGCCGCTCCGGAGGCCTCGCGCGAGGTGCCCAAGGTCGAGTTTCCTCCGCCCAGTCGCTAGGGCGCGCGCAGGATAGCGCCGGGGGCCTGTCGAACCTTGGATTATTACGCTGCGGTGAATTTTGGCGCGTGTCTCTTGACCCGGCTTTCCCGCCGGCGTTAGTCTATTAGAAGTCACACAAGATTACGTGCACCACGGGATTGTGGCCGCCAAAATTGATGAAACAGACCGTCCGCATTGCAGGAGGCATCAACGAGTTCTTCGGTACCCTCGATGAAAACCTGAAGTTCTTCGAGTCCGCCCTGCGGGTGACCACGCAGTTGAAGGATCGCGACCTCGAAATAGAAGGTGAGCCGGCGCAGGTCGAGCGCGCCGCCCGTATCCTCGGTGCTTACAACCAGCGGATAATCGAAGGGCACGTCCCCGACAGCCAGGAGGTGAAGTCGTTGCTCCGCGTGGCCGCCGACGAGCCGGCCTCCTCTCTTCACGGAGCATTCTCGCCTTCGCGCACGCGCGCGCTGGGGAAAAAGAGCGTCGCGCCCAAGAGCCCAAACCAGCGCCGCTACATAGAATCGCTCGAAACCTACGACATGGTTTTCGCTATCGGTCCGGGAGGAACGGGGAAGACCTATCTCGCCGTGGCCATGGCCGTTTCGGCGCTGCTATCCAAGCAGGTGAACCGTATCATCCTCGCGCGTCCCGCGGTGGAAGCTGGCGAGCGCCTCGGCTTCCTTCCCGGCACGATCCAGGAAAAAGTAGACCCCTACATGCGCCCGCTCTACGACGCCCTGCACGATCTCGTCGAAGCGGATAAGCTCGAACGCTTCCTGGAAAAAGACATTATCGAGGTGGCGCCGCTGGCTTTCATGCGCGGCCGCACGCTCAACGACTCCTTCGTGATTCTCGATGAAGCCCAAAACACGACAGGCGAACAAATGAAAATGTTCCTCACGCGCCTAGGATTCAATTCCAAGGCCGTCATCACCGGCGACGTTACGCAGATTGATCTCCCGAACGACCGCCGCTCCGGTCTCGTCGAGGCCATCGAGGTCATCGGCAAAATTGAAGGTATCGCGCTCGTCTATTTCGATGAGCGTGATGTGGTCCGCCACAGCCTGGTACAGCGCATCATCAAAGCCTATGACGAATATGGCGGAGGGCGGTCCGGCGGCTCGGCCCAGTCTGCAAACGCTGGCAAGGGCCGCGCCCGCGACCAATCTCGCCGGGAATAGTGTGCGAGACTTATCCGGCAGGCATCCAGGAATATCAATTGTGGGTTTTCATCTGCGATGCGAAATGGTTTGAAGACTCCCTATGATCCTCAATCGCCAGCGCCGTGTGCGCATACCCATTCAAAATCTTGAAGCGTTTCTTTCTCGCGCCCGTCGAATCCTCCATCTTCCCCCGGATGCACTTACGGTCTGTTTGGTCACCGATTCCGAAATCGCCCGCTGGAATCGCTCGTACCGTGGCAAAAATCGTCCCACCGATGTATTGTCCTTTCCGATGCGCGAGGCGTCGAGCAAGCGCAGCAGCAGGCCGAGGAACCGGCGGGCATCCGAATATCTCGGCGATGTCGCCATCGCACCAGCGATTGCGCTTCGCAACGCTTGCCATTTGGGCCGGCCATTCGACGACGAAATGAAAATCCTCATCCTCCATGGGATTCTTCACCTGATGGGCTATGATCACGAAACAGACACCGGGCAAATGGACCGTCGCGAACAGCGTCTCCGTCGCGCCCTGGGACTGGCTTAGCGCATGGCCACTTTTCTCTATACCATCGGCGTACTCCTTCTGACGGCCGGACTCGTCCTCTTCGCTTATCTCGATCGCATCTATCGGGAACTCGGCCGCGTCTCAACGGGACGAATTCGCAGCCATCTCGACATCTTCGAAGCCGAAATCGAGCCCGGCTTCAAGATGGACCGTCGGCGCGCTACTCTGGCCTTCAGTCTTCTCGCGCGACTGTGGCTTGTCCTTGTGGCTGCTGTCATCGCCCGCGGCGTACTTTTTTTTGCGCTCGGGGCGTGGGAGGCAGTCGTGGAGATGGTGTTCTTCCTAGGAGCCGAGGTAGTGATCGCGATGCAGTTCCTCCCCGCGCTCCTTCTCGCTAGTGCTTCCGGAAATTGGGTTGCCCCGTTCGTTCCGGAAGCGCGCCTGTTTGTGTGGCTCATCTGGCCGATTCAGGCCGTTCTCGAAATTCTTGTGTCCGTGCTTCACGTTTCCGAATTGGATGAGCCCTCGCTGGTGGATGACCAGCAGGCCATTGGTGCGATTGTGGACGCCGCCACGGAGGAAGGCATCATCGAGAAAGAGGAAGCTCGCCTGATCGAGCAGGTCGTCGAATTCAGCGATAAGCGTGTCCGGGATGTGATGACGCCGCGGCCCGACGTCATCGTCATTCGCGCTTCGGCGACTCTCGAAGAACTCCGCGCGCTGGTTGTGGACACGAAATTTTCGCGCTTGCCCGTGAATGACAAATCCCTCGACGACATCGCGGGCATCGTCGTGGCGCGCGACATGCTCGAGGTGCCGGACCGCGACGCAGCCCGCCGCACCGTGCGCGAGCTGATGCGCCCCGCGCTCTTCGTCCCCGAGACGAAGCCCGGCTCGGAGCTGCTCAAGGAAATGCAGCGCAAGAACCAGCAGATGGCCGTTGTGATTGATGAGTATGGCTCGATGGCGGGCATCGTCACGGTCGAGGATTTGGTTGAGGAAATTGTCGGCGAAATCGGTGAGGACGACCGCCGTCCCGCTCCCGACGTCATCCGAGAAGCCGGCGGGACGCTTGTTCTACGCGGCAGCACGTCCGTGGACAAAATCGAGGAACTATTCGGTATCGAGCTCGACGGGGATTCAAGGAACTCGAATGTCGCCACGATCGCCGGTCTCTTGAACGGCGTTGCCGGCCACGTTCCCCGCACTGGCGAAGTGATCGAATTCGGCGGGCTGCGCTTCGAGGTTCTCGAAGCCAATCAACGCAAAGTGCTGCGTGTCCGCGTCCGCAGCGCCGCCGCGGGAGCCGCCGCTTCTGGCCGCACCATTTGACGCTTTTCCGCCGCGTTTCTCCGTTGGTTTGCTCGCCGCAAAGAAACCATCTCAGTCTTGTGAGAATGCGTTCGTAGCCGGCACACGAACGCCATTACGAATCGAAATCGCTCCACGGAATGGTGCGCTGTTCGCGGCTGCTGTGATGCGCAAGTTCGATGGCGCGTATGCTCCTCACTCCATCGCGTGCCGGGACGGCCGGCGGCGTCCCGTTTAATATGGCATCGCGCACGTCGGTGTAGAAGCGCCGGTAGTCGCCCGTCTCGGTTTTTATTTTTTCGGTTTTCGTGGTGTCGCCGTTGGGAAAATACAACATACCCCAACGCGTTTCAGGGTCTTCACCCCAGTGTGGCCCACCGGGCAAGGATCCCTGGCGGAGAGGTTCTTCCTGCGGATCCATGCCGTATTTGATGAAAGTAGCTTTAGTCCCGTGCAGGAGGTATCGGGGGCCTGGCTTGGCGGCGAGCAGGCTTGAACGCAGCAGGGCGACCAAGCCGGGGTATTCGAAGCGGACGTCGAAGGCGTCGTCCGCCACGGCGCCATCGCGCTGGGCAAATACCTGCGCCGAGATCGCGCGCGGCTTCCCGAAAAGAACCATGGCCTGGTCCACCGAATGCACGCCGAGATCGTAGAGAGTCCCGCTGCCCGGCTCAGCCACCTCCCGCCATGTCCCCGGCTTTTGTTCAGGGCGGTAGCGATCGAAGTGGGATTCGTAGGAGACGAGCCGGCCCAGAACGCCGGACGAAAGCAGCCTTTGCACGGTGAGAAAATCGCCATCGAGGCGCCGATTCTGGTAAACGGTAAGCAGGCGGCCGCGGGCCTCCGCAAGCTCCACAAGCTGCAAGGCCTTCAGGGAAGTGGTGGTAAAGGGCTTGTCGACAACCACATCGCGGCCAGCGAGCAAACAGCGCTCGGCCAATTCGAAATGGGTGGGAGTGGGTGTCGCCACGACGCAGAGCCGGATCTCCGGGTCGGCGAGAAGTTCATCGAGCGTGCGCACCACCCGAACGCCGGGGTACTTCCGTTGCGCAAGGTCACCGTGGCGTTCGAGGATGCAGGCCAATTCCAGCCCCGGCACAGCGCATATCGTGGGCGCATGAAACGCCTGGCCCGCAAGCCCGTAGCCGACAAGTCCGACCCGTATCATTCCGTTTCCCCAGGCACCGCTTGAAGAATGCCAACTATATCATTGCGTGTTCGGCGGTATTCTAATTTGAAAAATTTCCCGGTCTTGAGAGCCGGAAGATGGATTCATCGCTCGAACACCGAGCGATGGAAAACCGTGCTTGGACTGCGTCCCGCGCCCGCCAAAAGGCGGCGGGAAAACCAAGAACGCGGGACTCCGCTCAGAATGACCGCACAATACCTCTCGCTCGATTTAAGACGCTACCGCGTGTTCGCGCCCCGCGACGCCTGCGCAAGAATCGGTAGTGGGCCAGTTTGAATTTTGGCTCTTTGTGTCACGATGAAGAAAATTCAAACTGGCCCACTGCCCAAGAATCCGTGCATTCCGTGCATAATGTAGCCGTGCGAGGTGCCCCTTTATGGCATACCACCCCCGGCATATGAAGTGGTGGGGTTGGGGCGACGAGGACGCGGGCTTCGATTCCAGCGCCCACCCCGGCTTCTGGCCCTACGCGAAGGCGCAGTTGGGCGTCGAAGGCGACGATCCCCGCGCATTGCCGGTGCCGCTGGATGCCGTGCAATTGCCCGAAGCGGGCGTCAATCCGCGCTTCCTGGCGGAGCTCGGCGCGGCCCTTCATTCCGGCCAAATCGCAAGCACGCGCCACGAGCGGGTGGTCCACGCGTACGGCAAGGGCTTCCGCGACCTCTTTCGCTTGCGGCGCGGCTCCGCCGATGGCGCTCCCGATCTGGTGGTCTATCCCGAAAACGAGGACGATGTGCTGGTGGTGCTGCGAGCGGCGGCGCACCACGGCGTGACGGTCATCCCGTTCGGCGGCGGGTCGAATATCTCCGGTTGCGTCGAGCGGATGGAAACGCGTCGCATGGCCGTGTCACTCGATATGCGCCGCATGCGCCGGGTTGTGGCCGTGGACGCGGAGTCGTTCACGGCACGCGCCGAGGCCGGGGTCTTCGGTCCCGATCTGGAGGAGCAGTTGAGCGCGCACGGCATGACGCTCGGCCATTTTCCGGACTCTTTTTTGTACTCCACTCTGGGAGGCTGGATCGCCACGCGGTCCGCCGGGATGCAGAGCGACAGGTACGGCAAGATCGAGGACATGGTTATCGCCCTGCGCATGGTCACGCCGGAAGGCGTGCTGGCGACGCGCACCGTCCCGAAATCGTCGAATGGGATTGACGTAAATCACGTATGCATTGGCAGCGAGGGCACGCTCGGCGTAATCACGGAAGCCACGATGCGCGTCCATCCGCGGCCGGAATCGCGCATCGTTCCGGCCTACCTTTTTCCTGAATTCGAGAGCGGAGTGGAGGCCATGCGCGAATGCATGCGCGCCGAATGCGCCCCTTCGATGGCGCGGCTCAACGATCCGGACAAAACCGCTCTTTCGCTGGCATTCAAGCCTCCTTCGTCGCGCATGTCGCAGGCCGTGAGTAAAATCTTCAAGCGCTATCTGCGCGTGCGCGGTTTCGACCTGCCGCGCGCCTGCCTGATGCTTACCGCCTTCGAAGGGCCCAAGACGAAAGTCGCGGGGCAACTGCGGGAAGTGGAAAACATTTATCGCCAGTTCGGAGCAGTGAGCCTGGGTGCGGGGTCGGGCAGATCGTTCGAGGCCACGAAATACGACTTTCCGCACATTCGCGACTTCTTACTGGAGCGCGACGTCACCTCGGACGTGAGCGAGACGGCCACGCTGTGGAGCAATATCCTGCCGCTCTATCGAGCCACGCTGGCGGAAATACGCGCGGCCATCGCGGAGAGCGGCGTTCCGCCCTGGGCCGGATGCCACATCAGCCACACCTACCAGACGGGCGCGAGCGTCTATTTCACCTTCGCCCTCAAGCATCAGCAGGGACGCGAAATGGAGCAGTATCTGAGGGTTAAGCGTGCCGCGCAGCAGTCTTTCATGGACCACGGAGCGACGCTTTCGCACCACCATGCCGTTGGCACGGAGCACCTGCCGTGGCTGGCGGCAGACATTTCGCCATTGGGCGTAAAGGCTGTGGCGGCGCTCAAGCAGGGCCTTGATCCCGGCAACGTGATGAATCCAGGGCGGCTGCAGCCGGCGCGAGATGCGTTCGAGGAATGGTCGCGCATTGGAAATACTGCGAAGCCGGACGTGGAAGCCGATGTCCCCGCTTTGCCCTCCCGAAAGACTTCCGCATAGGCACGTCCCACCGCCGGTTTATTCGCCGAAGAGCTTTGATTGCCCTGCGAGGGCTGGCCGCGCGGCACGGGCGGGTCGCGCAGCCCGGCGCGCCGCACCCACCACGCCGAGGACTTTCACCTCGGCCAAGGCCGAGCGCGGGATGAAGACTCGGGAGATATTGCCGTGAACGTCGGGCGGAGTGAGCTGTACGCCGGTGTCGAGCAGGTCGAGCAGGTTGTTGGAAACCATTCCTTCCATTGAGTCTCCGTCGCTGAAGCGCAGGCCGACCCATAGGCCGTCGAGCTTGGGGCGGCTCAGGAACGTCTTGCGCTCCAGCTCGAAGGGGCCATCGAATTCGCGCACAAAGTAGACGGATTTTATGTCGCCGAGGTTGATGGAGGAGTGCTCGCCGTCCGTGGTGAGCAGGTCAATGGTCTGCGCCATGCCAAGCCCCGAAGCGTTGAGGTAGCCCGTGACCGAGGAGCGATCGAGGAGGATGACGACCACCTTCTTGTGCGTCGAGGCTGGGGCTCGATTTTTCACGGGCGATAGTCCCAATGGTGCGAGCACATGGATGGTACCGCTTCGCGGGCGGGAGGTGAACTGGCGATTTGCGAAAAGGGTGTGGAGCGGCGCACGCGCACGGTAAGGCGATATCGAGCGATTTGGCGCGCGCGAAATTTGCAGCAACTGGTTCAAATACTTGCCACGGAATACAGGGTTAAAATGCACAAAATGACGCGAAAAGAGGGCTTAAAACGCGTTAAGAGTGCGCTCTTTTGGGAGGTCGCGGCTGTGGATTTTCGTGCGCCTTTATTGAGATAGGAATTTGTTTCACGTGGAACAATTTTTCGGGTGCTATGGTTTGGCCGGAACCGCCCACGGAAGCGCAGGGTGCGATTTCACGTCCCGCCGCGGCGGGCAGGTCGGCCACGCTATCCCAGAGGGGCACTGGCGATGGGGGCTCGCGACGGATCAATAGGACCAAGATTACTGCTGGACATGCTGGATGCTGGAGGATCCCCGTTCACAGGTGGTGTTCTATTGAAGACGGTAATATATTTGGCTAACTTTTTTTCCTCTGATATTTTCTGCGCATATGATCAGCGGTATGAAATCGGCGGAACTCAAGCTCGCCAGGGCGGCAAAACACCTCCGCGCCATTAAGCGATGCATTGCCGATTATTCCGCTGCTCAACCCCACAAACTCGTCGCGAGGCCGAAAGGAGAAAAGAAGTTGAATGTCCCCAAACCACCGCCGCAAGTAATTTCCATTCTTGCTGGCGAAATGGTTTATCAAATGCGGTCCGCCCTCGATCATTTGGCGTTTGATATTATCAAGGCCAATTTGACAGTTGCCGCCGTAGATCCCCGCTGGCGCGAACACTGTCAGTTTCCTCTTAGAACCAAGATTCCGCGCGGTTGCACGCTCCCTCTGGCGAAGAGTCAATTCTCCAATGACCTTCCGGGGATTTCCGACGAGGCGTTTGCAGTTATCGAGCGTATGCAACCGTACTATAGTGGGCGTGCTCTCAATACTTATTTGAGATTCCTTGCCCACCTCTCGAACATCGACAAGCACAGACATTTGAATCTTATCCGTGGCCGCGTTCGCCAGCGTCAATTCATTAAGCACAGCAGTGGTATGGAATCTGGAACTTGGCGCATTTTCGACCGTGGCGCAGTAATAGAGTCGCCTCTCCGTGAGAGCGAGTCGGATCGACCCGTGTATGTGAATCGCCGCTACCGAGCGCTTGTAGCGTTCAATGAACGGGAGCATCTCGGGGATGCCACTGCTGTGCCGATTGATCACCTCTTGAATCTTATCCTGTATCACATTGAGGTTTTTGCTGTCCCGGCATTGTGTGAACTCATCAAGAAGCCGTAAGTATTCCAACAAAGGTTGCATCTTTGGACGCGACGTTAGATAAGTAGCAGCAGATTTCTTTAATGTAAACGCGAGGATTGTGTCGCACCTACGGCGCTCTATGAATTTGCTATGTGTTCCCAGGGCTTCCGCCCTGGGCTAAGTTCTTCCGCCCCTCCGGGGCTAGGTCTGAGGCTTCTTTCAGTTATGCGCGGTGTGAGGCGGGATGGTGGAGGGTAGGGCGAAGAGTTGCCAGCCCTTCGCCGCGTCGCTGATTGCGGGCGGGATGACGCGCGCGGAAGAGAAGTGCGAAAGAGCCGGCGAGACGCCGGCGCTACAAAGGCAACGGCAAGAGCGAGACGCCCACCTTCCCGACATAGAGCATCGGGACGCAAAAGGCGCGGAAAGGTGGCCGCTACAAATGCAACGGCGACGGCAAATGCAAGATGCCGCGCTTAAGGCCTCGGCGCTGCATTTAAGTCCCGAGGTATGATGGAGGCTGGACATGCCGATGAAGAATCCGCCACATCCGGGAGGAGTTGTGTTGCGCCAGTGCATCGAGCCTTTGGGCTTGACGATTACGGACGCAGCCACGGCGTTGGGAGTGACGCGGACGACGCTGTCGGAACTCGTCAACGGGAAGCGGGGGATTTCCGCCGAGATGGCGGTAAGGCTGTCGCAGGTCTTCGGCGGGAGCGCCGAAAGCTGGCTTACGCAGCAGGCGCATTACGAGATTGCGCACGTGCGCGCGGGCCGGCTGAAGCTGAAGCGGCTCGAACTCGTTTAAGCCCACATTTCCGTTTTGAGACTCCTCCGCCGAACCTTGGGATTTTCACGTGACCGCCGAAAAGGGTATGCAGTGGAGAACTTGGCTGGAGTGTTGAAAACTGAAGCAATCAGGTATAAGGTATGGGTCGTATGGGAGTACAATATGAAGATTCCGGTTCGAGGACTCTTAATGAATAAGTCGTTATTGGGACTCATGATCCCTGCCATCACACTTTTTCTAATTTCTTGCGGGGGAAGTGGCGGCAGCGGTTCGAGTGGTGGCGGCAGCGGAGCGCCAAACAACAACGCGCCGGGGTGTGACACGACCCAGGATCCCTCCTGCAGCGTACTCATGGTCACCCAATCGGACAGCACGATCGTCACGCGGTACTACGTGCTTCACGTCCCCGCGAATTTCCCTGCGAATGGGGGTGCGCTGGTCGTGGCGTTGCACGGTACCGGCGAGAGCGCCCTGGAATACCCGACTCACACCCTGATGACCACCACCTCCGACGCGGACGGCTTCGCCGTGGTGTATCCGGAAGCCCTTGACGCGCCGCGCAACGGAAATTTGCGCCAATGGAACGGCTACTTCAATGGGGCCCAATCGCCTACCAGTACGTCGCCGGACGATGTCTCCTTCCTCAGACAACTCATAACGACGCTCCAGCCCAATCTGAAAGCGGATCCCAAGAAGATCTACGTCATGGGAATTTCTTCCGGTGCCCTGATGGCGGTCCGTGCCGGTGTGGAACTCTCCGGTCTTGTAGCGGCAATTGCACCTCTTTCCGGAGCCCTCGACAATCTGGAAGGTAGTAATGGTGTCGTGCCCGCGGCCGCGGGACCAGTCTCCGTCCTAATGCTCCATGCCGACATGGATACGACGATCCCTTACTGTGGTACCAGCGATAACGCGTCTCAAGACGCTACTTTCAACTATTGGGTCACGGCGGATGCAACTCTTAACCTGGATACAGCCACTCCCTTGTGCTCCAACGGCAACCCAACCTCGGTGAACGAGAAGGACGGCACGGGCGGCCTATTGAATACCGAGGTCAAGTTTTACCGGCTGATCGGAGCCGGGCATTTTGCAGTCTATGACAATGCCGACTTGAGTGCCCTCAATCCGAATTTCAACGCCACGACCGGGACCTTATGCAACGACATTGTCTGGAAGTTCTTTGCCGCACACCCGAAGCCGTGAGCTGAGTGATCTCTCAGAAGGATGGGATTCGGGGCGAGTCGTGGACCAAAGCTAATTGGAATATTGCCTACCTATCGTAAATCCATAAATTCCGAATCGCTCGTATTGCAGAAATACTGCAGGTGATATTATGTCGCGGCATTTGGAATGGCGGCGAACGACCAGGCGCAAAAACCCAGGGGCCCAGGAGAAGCATGATGATTTCAAGAGGAATCGAAGGGGAATTGAAGAGACTCGCGGTCATTGGAATATTTTGTTGCGCGCTGCTGCTATTCGGCGCGCCGGCGAATGCGCAGGGTCACTGGACGCCGGTCACGAACACGCCGCCTTTTGCACCGAGCACCGCTCTGCTGCTCACCGACGGGACCGTAATGGTGCAGCAATTATTTACCGGCAATTGGTGGCGGCTCACTCCGGACATCACCGGCAGTTATATCAATGGGACGTGGTCCCAACTGGCTTCCATGCCGGCGGGCTATGCGCCGCTTTATTATGCTTCGGCAGTGCTGCCCGATGGCCGGGTGGTCGTGGAAGGGGGAGAGTTCAATCCTGGAACCACAAGGGCCGAGACCAACCTGGGAGCGATCTACGATCCCGCGGCCAACACGTGGACGTCCATCGCTCCGCCATCCGGTTGGACGGCCATCGGAGATGCGCAGAGCGTGGTGCTTCCGGACGGGACCTTCATGCTGGGCAACTGCGGTTTTCCCGGCTCCATTTGCCAATCCGGCGCCACGCAGCAGGCCCTGCTCGATGCCTCGAATCTAACCTGGACCATAGTTGGCAACGGCAAGGCCGACCAGAACGCCGAGGAAGGCTGGACGCTGCTGCCGAGTGGAGACGTGTTGACCGTGGATGTCGTGAATGTCCCGGAGTCCGAACTCTATAGTCCGAGCGCGGAAAGCTGGTCGCCTGCGGGCAGCACCATCGCGCCCGTGGTGAATACGGGTTGTGCCGAGATCGGCCCGGCGGTTTTGCGGCCCGATGGGACTGTCTTTGCCGAGGGAGCAACGAGCAGCAACGCCATCTACAATTCGGCCACGGGCACATGGTCGGCGGGGCCGAGTTTTCCAAGCGGGTTGGGCGCGGCGGATGCTCCGGCGGCTCTGCTGCCGGACGGCAATGTGCTGGTGGACGTCGCTTCCGTCAATCCTTGCAACAGTACGGGAACACAGTTTTTCGAGTTCAACGGGACCAGTCTGACTCAGGTTCTCTCGCCGCCGTTCGCCTTCTCCGTTGAGTCACAGGAGGGACGCATGCTGGTGCTTCCCACGGGACAGATATTCTTCGACGAGGAGGAACAGGACGCCGAGATCTACACGTCCGCTGGGACGTATAGTCCCGCGTGGCAGCCGACGATCAGCTCCTTTCCCAGCACGGTGACGGCAGGGACCGCCGGGTATGCGATTTCCGGCACGCAGTTCAACGGGCTATCGCAAGGGGCGATGTACGGAGATGACGGCCAGATGGCGACGAATTATCCGCTGGTGCGAATCACGAACGGCGCGACCGGGCACGTGTTCTACGCCAAGACGCATAATCACAGCACGATGGGCGTGGCGACGGGGAGTGCCACGGTTTCGACGCAGTTCGACGTGCCCGCCAGCGTGGAGGCGGGGAGCAGCACGCTGGAAGTGGTCGCCAACGGGATACCTTCCCAGCCGGTGACCATAAACGTGGAAAAGAGTATCTCGACAATGGTCGAGATCAATGCGGGCGGGCCGGCGGTGAGCGGGTTCGTGGCGGACGAGGACTTTTCGGGCGGCACGACGATCAATCACGCCAATAGCATCAACACGAACAGCGTGACGAATCCGGCGCCGGCAGCGGTGTACGATACGGCGCGCATCGGCAACTTCACTTACACGATTCCGGGCTTCACGGCCGGGACGAACTATGTGGTGCGTCTGCACTTCTGCGAGACGTTTTTCACGGCGGCCGGCTCGCGGACGTTTAACGTGAGCGTGAATGGGACGCGCGTGCTGACGGACTTCGATATCTTCAAGACGGCCGGCGGGCGGAACATCGCGAATATCCAGGAGTTTACGGCGCCCGCGAATGCGAACGGTCAGTTCGTGATCGCGTTCACGTCGGTGGTGAACAATTCGCTGGTGAGCGGGATCGAGATTGACTCCGCACAGCCGCCCAGCGCGCAGATTGATTCGGGCTCGACGGCGGCGGTGACTCCCTTTGCCGCCGACGAGGATTTCGCGGGCGGCGGGATGATTGACCACGGCAACACGATCCACACCGGCAATGTAACGAATCCGGCCCCGGCGGGGGTGTACCAGACGGCGCGCGTGACGTCCAATGGCGGCTCGGGCACCACGTTCAGCTACACGATCGGGGGCTTCGCGGCAGCGTCGAACCATGCGGTGCGGCTGCACTTCTGCGAGACGTTCTGGACGGCAGCAGGGGACCGGGAGTTCAACGTGAGCATCAACGGCACGCAGGTGCTGACGAATTTCGACATCTTCGCGACCGCAGGCGGGCAGAACATCGCGAACATCCAGGAATTCATGGCGCCGGCGAATGCGAGCGGGCAGTACGTGATCGTATTCACCTCGGTCGAGGACAAGGCCCTGATTAGCGGAATCGAAATCGACTAACCACGTTTCAGCCCGATGGGGAGATCACCGGATCTCCCCACTATCCTTCCCGAGTAAAGCCCGCCATTCCTCTCCAAAGGCGTACGAGCCATGTGAAGATTCGCGGCGAATCCGTGGAAGCATGATTATTAGCGGAGGCGAAAAGCCGGCGAAGAAAAAAATCAGGGGTCAGAAATGTTCCGTAGCGGAACATGCGAGGGGAGTACCAGATGCAGATGGGGCCGGGCGTACTAGACCGGTTTGCCGCGAAGGAAAATCGAAATATTAGTTGACACAGAATTGAGTCGGGAGTGTAATGCCATCCAATATAGATAGAAACTGCGAGTGGGCCCCCCAGCCCTGTATAACCTAGTTAGACCTCAAGTCGGTCGGAAAGACTGTGTTCGCCATGAAAAAGTTGGCGCACGTCTCATTCGATTTGGCGGGCGGCGCCGGGGGTAATCCCCGGGTGCCGAGAAATTTCATTCCTGTCGGCCCCATCGCCCCAAGCATGAGCGGCCGGCTGCAGACAGAGGTGGTTCACGCCGTTTATGGCGCCGCGCACGAAATCCCCTGCAATCCCGTAGAACGCACCACTCAGCAAGGCGAGTCAGCGGAAGTAAGCGCGGACAAGGGTCGAGGCTTCGGCCCAGCCCAGCGGGACCTCTTCGCCGCTTCGCCGAATCGGGAGATCGTAAACGGCCGGATAACGGAGGCGATTGTCGCGGCCCGGCGCTCGAGCGGGATGTTCGCCGTACTGTTATTGGACTTGGACCATTTCAAACACATCAACGATTCCCTGGGACATGCGATTGGCGACAGATTGCTCGAGTCGGTGGGGCAGCGGCTGCTTTTTTGCGTGCGCAGTTCGGATACGCTGAGCCGCCAGGGGGGCGATGAATTCGTGGTGCTGCTTCCGGAAGTCACGCATGCAAAGGATGCGGCCACCTGCGCGAAAAAGATTCTCGCCATACTCAAGACTCCGCATGTGATTGGCCGTCACGTTCTGGGAGTGAGCGGAAGTATAGGCATCAGCATCTATCCCGACGACGGTCTGGATTTGGAGACCCTCGTTAAGAACGCGGAAACCGCCATGTACCACGCTAAGGAGCACGGGCGCAATCATTACGCGTTCTTCGAGCGGGAGATGAGCATTCGGGCCGTGGAGCGGCAATCCATCGAGGAAGGCCTGCTAAGCGCTCTGGAGCGGCAGGAGTTCAAGCTGCAATATCAGCCAAAAATAAATCTTAAGACGGGAGCCATTACCGGCGCCGAGGCGCTGATACGCTGGATGCATCCGGAGAGGGGGCTGGTGCCTCCGCTGCAATTCGTGCCCATCGCGGAAGATAGCGGCCTGATTGTGCCGATTGGCAGGTGGGTGCTGCGGGAGGCGTGTCGTCAGGTGCGGGCCTGGCAGCACGCAGGATTGCCGCCGGTTTCCGTCGCCGTCAACATTTCCGCAGTGGAGTTTCAGGACGCGTACTTTCTCGAAGCGGTTAGCGAGACTCTGAAGAAAACAGGGCTGGAGCCGCAGCGGCTCGAGCTGGAGCTGACTGAAAGCGTCCTCATGCGGCACGCGGAGGCAACCGTCGGCGCGCTCCAGAAACTGAAAACGTTAGGGGTGCAACTTGCCGTGGATGATTTCGGCACGGGCTATTCCAGCTTGAGCTATCTGAAGCGGTTTCCGGTTGACGCGTTGAAGATAGACCAATCGTTCGTGCATGAGATTACGTCGAGCCATCATGACGCCACAATCGTGAGTGCGGTCATTAGCATGGGCCGAAACCTGAACCAACGTGTGATCGCCGAAGGAGTGGAAACGCGCGAGCAGCTCCTGTTCCTTAGGGCCGAGCAGTGCGAGGAGGGGCAGGGCTATTACTTCGGCCGGCCGGTTTCCGCCGGCGAGTTTGCCGCATTGCTCGGAGCCGGCGGGAAGAGAAAACCGTCAGTCCGATGCGCCGTTAACATGCGCCGGTCGAAATCAGCCTGACGCTCAAGATCATTTAGAACCAGTTGCTGCGATAGGCGATCCACCAGCTTATGTAGATGAGTGGAATGGTTGCTCCTAGGGCCCACCAGAAGGGCAGAACGAGGTCGGCTGCCAGGCCCAGGATGGTGAATGAGGCCCAGAAAATCTTCTTCTCCATGCGACTATTGTAAGCCTCGGGTCCATTTCCTGTGACAAGGGTGTTTCTCGCTGTTGCCATCCTTAAAATCCTCGCAAAGAGCTGATTGAACCGAGAATATTGCTATGTGGACCGGAGTTATGTTATTGTTGTGCGAATTTTGTCAAGTTATTGCTGAATAAAGGGTTAGCACTGGAGATGCGGCCTATTGACGGAAAAAGGCCAGATACTGAAATCGGCCACGGTGATAGGCTTCGTGACCCTTATCAGCCGTGTTTTCGGATACTTACGCGATCAGCGGGTAACACTCCTGCTGGGAACATCCCCGGCCGCCGACGCGTTCGTCCTAGCCTTCCGGGTACCCAATTTAATACGCCGGATGACGGGGGAAGGGGCCTTGGGGGCGTCCTTTATTCCCGTCTTCGCGGGTTATCTGCGGGAAAAGCCCCGCCGGGAGGCGCTGGAATTCGCGCAAAGGATGTTTTGGGTTACGGGGGCGATTCTGGCCGTGGTGGCGGTGCTGGGATCGGTCTTTTCGAAGCAGGCGGTGGATATTCTCACGCTATTTGGCGGAGGGCAGGCGCATTGGGAACTGGCCATTTTTCTGAACCGGATTATCTTTCCGTGCGTGCTGTTTGTGGGACTGGCGGCGCTGGCGGCGGCAATTTTGAATACGTTTCATGTATTCGGACTGCCGGCTTCGACGTCCATTCTATTCAATCTGGTGCTGATCGGATTTTCGTACGAGGTGGTGTACCGGCCCATCCTGCGCTGGACGCCCGAGGCGTACCGCAGTCCGGCGGTGGCGCTGGCCGTGGGAGTGCTTGTCGGGGCAGCGGTGCAACTGGCGGTGCAAATACCGGCGCTCGCGCGGCGCGGGATGCGTTTTTGGCCCGACATCTCGTTTCGCGATCCCGGCGTGCGGAAAATCGGGCGCCTGGTGGCGCCGGCGTTTTTCGGCATGGCCGTGTATCAGATCAATTTTTTCGTGGACACGATCTTCGCGACGTCGCCGAGGATGCCGGCGGGGAGCGTGACGTCGCTCTACGTGGCGGACCGTGTGATGGAGCTGGTGCTGGGAAGCTATGCGATCGCCATGTCCACGGCGCTGCTGCCGACGATGGCGCGGCAGGCCGCGGCGGGGAAATTCGAGGAGATGAAGCGGGCGTTCGCGTTTTCGATGCGCATCGTTTCGTTCATCACCATTCCCGCGGCCGTGGGACTGATCGTGCTGCGGCACCCGATCATCGAAGTGCTCTTTCAGCACGGGCGATTCGCGGCGGATTCGACGGCGCTGACGGCGCACGCGCTTTTTTTCTATTCGCTGGGGCTGCCGGCGTATGCGGCGCTGAAGCTGCTGGCGCCGATGTACTATTCCGTGGCGGACACCATGACGCCGGCGCGAGTGGGCGCCTACGCGGTGGGGGTGCACATCGCGCTGAATGTGGCGCTGCTGCTTTTTTTCTTCCGCTATTTTTCGAACGGAGGGCCGGCGCTGGCAAGTTCGCTGGCAGCCTATTTCAATTTCATCGTGCTTTTATGGATCTTCCGCAAGCGGTATGGGCGGGTGGGCGCGCGAGGCCTGGCGGGAGCGACGGCGAAGATGGCGGTGTGCGCGGCGGCGATGGCGGGGGCGTCATGGGCGGCGCTGCGGGTGACGCATTTCGCGAGCGTAAGCCACGTGCTGACGCAGGCGGGCCTGCTCGCGGCGATGATCGCCGCGTCGGTGGGCGTCTATTTCGGCGCGGCGTGGCTGGTGCGCTGTCCGGAGCTGGGGGAGTTCTTCCTGCTCTTTCGGCGCGCGGAAGCGGTGTATGACGCGGGCGCGACGGAGGGTGGCGGCGCCGGGCTGTGAATTGAGACTGGGGGCAGGGAAGTGGAAGCGCAGATTCACACGTTCCTGAATTATTTGCGCGTGGAGAAATGCCTCGCGCAGAACACGATGCAGGCCTACCGGCGCGACATGGAAAGATTCGCGGCGTTCGTGGGCAAGCGCGGCGTGGAGTGCGAAGCAATACGGCGCAGCGACGTGATGGATTACCTGAGCGCGCTGTTCCACATGCGCTTGGACAGCCGGACGGTGGCGCGCCATCTTGCCAGCCTGCGGACTTTCTTCCGGTTCGCGTTGATGGAAGGATTCATCCTCGAAGATCCGGCGGCCAGCATCGAGTCGCCGAAATTCCGGCAAAGCCTGCCGCACTTTCTGAGCGTGGAAGAAGTGGAGAGGGTTCTGCGGCAGCCGGACACGAGTACGACCGCCGGAATCCGCGATAAGGCCATGATCGAACTGATGTACTCGACGGGCATGCGGGTTTCGGAGCTGTGCGGCGTGAAGGTGATGGATTTGCAGCTGGATCCCGGCTGCCTGCGGTGCCTGGGAAAAGGGAATAAGGAGCGGCTGGTGCCCGTGGGGCGGCGGGCGCTGGACGCGGTGCGGAAGTATCTGAGCGAAGCGCGGCCGAGGCTGCTGAAAAAAGGGACGTCTCCGTATCTGTTTCTGAGCAAGAGGGGCCATGGAGCGGACCGTGTGACGTTCTGGAAGTTGCTCGCGGAATATGGGCGCAGGGCCGGACTGCGCGGAAAGCTCACGCCGCACATGCTCCGCCACAGCTTTGCCACGCACCTGCTGGACGGGGGCGCGGACCTGCGGTCCGTGCAGATGATGCTGGGCCATTCGGACATTTCAACCACGCAGATTTATACCCACGTGGTGGAGGAGCGGTTGAAACAGGTTTATAAGGCGCATCACCCGCGCGCCTGAAACGCGCGGCAATTCGAGGAGGCGTAGAAAGCGATGCCCGATTATATCTACTTGCTGGAAAGCCGGCTCTCGCCTGAACAGCGCGCCGTGCTGGAGCGAGTGCAGGAGTTGGCGCGCTCGCAGGAATTGAACATCTACCTGACCGGCGGAGCGGTGAGGGACATGATTTGCGGGCAGATCATCCGCGACCTGGACTTCACGATCGAAGGGAATCCGGTGCGCATGGTGCGGGAATTGGAGAAGGGCGGCGCGCGGGTGGTGTGGGAAAGCGAGCGGCTGCGGCATCACGAGATCATTTTCGCGGGTGACGTGGAAGGCTCGATTTCAGCGGCGCGCGACGAGGTGTACGAGCGCCCCGGAGCGAAGCCGGAGTTGCGTTTTTCGAGCATCATGGAAGACCTGCGGCGGCGCGATTTTGCGATCAACGCGATCGCCATTTCGCTGAATGCGCAGTCGCGCGGGCTGCTGCTCGATCCCGCCAACGGACTCGCGGACCTCGAAAGGCAGGAGGTGCGCGCGCTTTCGATACACGCGTTCACGAATCAGCCGGTGCGGCTGCTGCGGATTTTGCGTTACTGCGCGCGCATGGGGTTCAAGATGGAGCAGCGGACCGAGGAGTGGTTCGACCTGGCCATGGAGCGGGGTTTGCAGGCCAATATCGAGCCGGAGGAAGCTGGGAACGAAGTGCGATCGCTCGCGCGCGAGGATACTCCCGCGGCCACGCTGAAACAGTGGGATACGCGCGGCCTGCTGGCGGCGGTGCACCCGCAGTTGCAGAAGCGCAAGCCGGATTACGACGGGCTGGGCCGATTGTCGAAAGCGCGTGCGAATCTGCTGGCTTCGGGAATCCGGGCGCGGCTGGGTGCTTCGGTCACCTACTACGTGCTGCGGCGTTTGAAACCACGCGGGACTACCGCGGCCATGAAGCACATGGGATTCCGGGCAGCGGAAGTGGAGGAGGTGGGGAATATCGTTGCCGAGGGGCAGGAGATCGTGCAGGTGCTGAAGGGGCGCAAGACGAAGGCGCCGCGCGACGCCTACGCTTATCTGGTGTCGCTGCCGCCGGAAATGCTGGCATTCATCCCGGCGGAACTTCCGAATGCGGCCGCAGTGTCGAAGATCAGAAGCTATTTACAAAAGTGGCGGCCGATGCGGCAGGCCCTCCCGGCGGCGGAGCTGAGCGCGCTGGGCATCGCGCACGGCCCGAAGTTCGACAAAATCCTGGAGCAGTTTTTCGAGCTCCAGCTTCGCGGAAGAGCGCGCAGCCCCGAAGACCGCACCAAGGCGCTTCGGCAGCTTGCGGGCATCAAGGAAGAGCCCAAGAAAAAGCCGGAGAAAGAGAAGAAAAAGGAGAAGGGCAAGGAAACCACGGCGCACGCGACGAAACCCCCGGAAACAAAGGCCGCGGCCCCGGCGCCTCACGGCAAAACGCAAGCTGCCCCTGCCCCGGGAGGGCAGACCAAGGGAGCGGGGAAGTCGGCGGCATCCGTGATCGGAGCGAGGGCGCAAGCGAAGCATGAAAAAGAGGCCGCCCGCCACGGCGCGGCGAAGCGCGCGCACGCCCCGAAGGCGAAGGCGGGGCGCGCAAAGAAAGCGCGGCGGCGGTGACGCGGCTCGCGGCGCGCGGTAATCGCAGGTGGTGGGTCAGTTTGAATTTTGCTTTTTGTGTCACGAACAAGAAAATTCAAACTGACCCATTACCGAATCGTGTGAAGCGGTATCCGAATCCGGGAAGCTGGTTTAGAATGGTTTCACATGGCTGACGCGGCGGGATCCAATTTCGTCCACCTACATCTGCACACGGATTACTCTCTTCTCGACGGCGCTTGCGGGATCAAGGAGCTCGTGGAGGAAACGGCGCGGCGCGGGATGCCTGCCGTGGCCGTCACCGATCACGGCAATCTTTTTGCCGCTGCGAATTTTTATCATCAGGCCACCAGCCGGGGCGTGAAGCCGATCATCGGCTGCGAAGTCTACGTCGCGCCGGACAATCGCAAGAATCGCGGGGCGGAGGCCGAGCGGTCGAACCATCTGGTACTCCTCTGCGAAACCGACGAAGGCTACCGCAACCTTATCCAACTGGTATCGGCGGGATATCTCGAAGGCTTCTACTACAAACCGCGCGTGGACCACGATCTGCTGGCGCAGCACAGCCGCGGATTGATCGCGCTTTCGGCGTGCCTGCGGGGCGAGGTCGCCAGCGCGCTTCTCGAGGACAAATTCGACCAGGCGCGCGCCAATGCCCAGCGCCTGCGCGAAATATTCGGCCAGGATAATTTTTTCCTGGAGGTGCAAGACCAGGGAATGGAAGTGGAAACGCGGATCAATCGCGATCTCGTAAAACTCTCCCGCGAGACCGGAATTCCGTTGGTGGCCACAAACGACTGCCACTATCTGACGCGCTCCGACGCGCACGCCCAGGAAGTGCTCATGTGCATCCAAACCGGGAAAACCATGAGCGACACGCAGCGGATGAAGTTTCCCACCGACCAGTTCTATTTCAAGACGGCCGAGGAGATGGCGCAGGTGTTCCGCGAATTGCCGGACGCGGTGGAGCGCACGGTGAGGATCGCCGAGCGGTGCAACGTGAAAATCGAGCGCGTGGCCAATTCCTTCCCGGAGTTTCACGTTCCCGAAGGGCACACGGCCGGCTCCTATTTCGAAAAGGTGGTGCGCGAGGGTTTTGCCGCGCGCGCGCCGCAGATCGAGCGGCTTGAGAAGGAAGGCCGGCTGCGCCATTCGGTGGCCGAATACGAGAAGCGCCTCGCCGATGAAATCGCCATGATCCAGAAGATGCGCTTCGCCGGCTACTTCCTGATCGTCTGGGATTTCATAAAGTACGCGCGCGAGCAGGGCATTCCCGTTGGCCCGGGCCGGGGCTCGGCGGCGGGGAGCCTGGTGAGCTACGCGCTGCGCATTACGGACGTGGACCCGCTGCAATACGATTTGCTCTTCGAGCGATTTTTGAATCCCGAGCGCGTGTCGCTGCCTGACATTGACATTGACTTCTGCATGCGGCGGCGCGGCGAAGTGATCGAGTATGTGCGGCAAAAATACGGCCAGGCATCGGTGGCGCAAATTATCACCTTCGGGACCATGGCGGCGAAGGCGGTGCTCAAGGACGCGGGCCGGGCGCTCGACATGCCGTATGGCGAAGTGGATAAGATCGCGAAGATGATTCCGGTCACGCTGAATATCGAGCTGGAGGATGCGCTGAAGCAATCGCCGCAGCTCGCCGCGCTGCGCCAATCGGACGAGCGCGTGAAGGAGCTGATCGAGGTGGCGTTGCGCCTCGAAGGCCTGGCGCGGCACGCCTCGACGCACGCCGCCGGCGTGGTGATTTCGCCGCAGCCGCTCACCGAAATCGTGCCGCTCTATAAATCGAGCAAGGATGAAATCACCACGCAGTACGACATGAACGCCATCGAGCGCATCGGCCTGCTGAAGATGGATTTTCTGGGGCTGACGACGCTGACGGTACTCGACGACGCGGTGCGGCTGGTGCGGCAGAATCGCGGCGTGGAGCTGGATTTGCCGGGGCTGGCGCTGGACGACGCGGGCGTGTACGCGCTCTTTGCGCGCGGGGATACCACGGGCATCTTCCAGTTTGAATCGCACGGCATGCGCGACATCTTGAAGCGCTATCAGCCCACGCGGCTCGAAGACCTGACGGCGCTCAACGCGCTGTATCGTCCCGGGCCGATTCAGGGCGGGATGATTGACGACTTCATCGCGCGCAAGCACGGCAAGAAGCAGGTGAAGTACGACCTGCCGGAGCTGGAGGAGATTCTCGCCGAGACCTGGGGCGTGATTTTGTATCAGGAACAGGTGATGCAGATCGCCAACCGGCTGGCGGGGTTTTCGCTGGGCGATGCGGACCTGTTGCGGCGCGCGATGGGGAAGAAGAAGCCGGAAGAAATGGCGGCGCAGCGGGAGAAATTCCTGGCGGGGTGCGCGGCGCGGAAGATCGCGGCGAAAAAAGCGGAAAGAATATTCGACCTCATGGCGGAATTCGCGGGATACGGATTCAACAAGTCGCACTCCTGCGCGTACGCGCTGCTGGCTTATCAGACGGCGTGGCTCAAGACGCATTATCCGGTGGAATTTACGGCGGCGATGCTGACATCGGAAACGGGCAACACGGAAAAAGTGGTGAAGTACATCAACGAAGGGCGGAGCATGGGTATCACCGTGCTGCCGCCGGACGTCAATTCGAGCGACCTCGATTTCACGCCCGTGGGCGACGACATTCGCTTCGGCCTCGCGGCCATCAAGAACGTGGGAGAAAACACGGTGAGGGGAATCCTGGCCGCGCGCGAGACCCTCGGAAAATTCAGCGGCTTCTTCGAATTTTGCGGGTCGGTGGACGCGCGGCTGATGAACAAGCGTGTGCTGGAAAGCCTCGTGCGTGCCGGGGCGCTCGATGGACTGGGCGCGCACCGCGCGCAGATGATTGCGGCGATTGACCGCGCTATGGAACGCGCGCAGAAATCGCAGCGGGCGAAGGAAAGCGGGCAGCATGGACTGTTCATGGGCGGCGGTAGCGCGGCTGCGGCAACGGCGGCGCCGCCCCCGGAGACGCTGCCGGACGTGGAAGAGTGGGCCGAGCACGAACATCTTGCCGCCGAGTACGCGGCGCTGGGGTTTTACATTTCCGGGCATCCGCTCGATAAATATGCCGGGCGGTTGCAGGATCTGGGCGCCGTGGAGCTTTCGACCATGGAAGGGCGGCGCAATGGCGAGGAGATCGTGGTGGCCGGGATCATCTTGCAGACGCGCGCGATGCGGTCGCGGCGCGGCGCGCGGTGGGCGATCCTCACGTTGCAGGACCGCACCGGCGTGGTGGATGCGCTGGTATTTCCCGAGGCGTTTCAGAAGCTCGAGGGGATGTTGAAGGCCGCCACGCCGCTGCTGGTGAAAGGGCGTATGGCAGTGGAGGAGGCGGGCACGCGGGTGATCGTCGCGGACGCGCGGCTGCTGGAGCAGGCCGCGGCGCAATCCGCGGCGCAATCCGGGGTAGATGCCCCGAGCCTGCTGCGCGTGCGCGTGGATTTGAGCGCTCTCGATAGCGGCGCGGTGAACCGGCTGCAGGATCTGTTTTCCAAGCGTCCGGGGCGATGCCGCGTGGCCTTTGAACTGGTGCAGGAGGACGGCTCGGAGGCGACGCTCGAAGCGGGGCGAGGCGTTCGCGCGGATACGGAACTGGTGCAGATGGTGCGCGAGATTTGCGGCGCAGGGTCCGTGGCGGTGGTGCAATGAAAGATACGCCCATGAAGGATCCAGTCGAAAGGCGCAAACTGGCGCGCAAGCGGCTTCGGAGGCTTCAGGCGCTGGCCAGGCAGCGAAGGATCGAGGAACAGCGGAAGAAAGAGAATCCGGAGGGCGCAACGGGGATTGCGGCTGAAGGCGGAATGGCATCTCGACCCAAGGCTACGGCCGCTGCAACTGGGAAAACGGATGATCAGCGGCAGATGGAAATTGACGCGCTCGAGCGCGACGTGAGCGAACTCAGCCGCCTCACCGATCCGGACGATGCGACGGCCGCCGATGTGAACCGCATCCGCCGGGAAATCGACGAGCTGAAGCAGGAATTTTACGCGCACCTCGATTCCTGGCAGCGGCTGCAACTCGCGCGCCATGCGCAGCGGCCCTACACGGACGATTTCATACGCCTGCTCTTCGAGGATTTCAGCGAAATTCACGGCGACCGCGGCTTCGCGGACGATCCCGCGCTCATCGCCGGGATGGCTTGGTTCCACGGGAAGCCGGTGCTCGTTGCGGGAAGCCAGAAGGGGCGCGACACCAAGCAGCGCGTGGCCCGCAACTTCGGGCAGGCCAAGCCGGAAGGCTACCGCAAGGCCTTGCGCGCCATGCAACTGGCGGCGAAATTCCGTCGCGCGATTTTCGTGTTCGTGGATACGCCCGGCGCGTATCCGGGCGTGGACGCCGAAGAGCGCGGACAGGCCGAAGCCATCGCGCATAATATCCGTGAGATGTCGCGGCTGCCTGTGCCGATCATCGTCACCATCACGGGGGAAGGCGGCTCGGGCGGAGCGCTGGCCATCGCCATCGGCGACCGCGTGTTCATGCTCGAAAATTCCGTCTACTCGGTGATTTCGCCGGAGGGCTGCGCGTCCATTATGTGGCGCGACGCGGGCAAGGCGCAGATTGCCGCCGAGGCCCTGAAAATTACGGCGTCCAATCTGCTCGAACTCAAGCTGATCGACGAAATCGTTCCGGAACCCGAAGGCGGCGCGCACACTGATCACGCCGCCACGGCGCGATTGCTCGATCCCGTGCTCACGCGGTCGCTCGATGAACTTTCCCGGCTCACTCCCCAGGAGCTATTGGATCAGCGGTACGAAAAATACCGGCGCATGGGCCAATTTTTCGCGGTGTAGTTTCGGGCGCGCGAACCTCGCGCACCCGCCAGTAGACGATTGAGCACGTTCCTTCCGTGTTCCCGTTGCCTCACGACGCCGGGTGGATTAGCTTTCCACGCGGGGGACCAATCCAATGCCAGAACGCGAAGCAGCCGTGATGGAGGAAATATTCCGGCCGTATGAAAAGCTTGTGGAGATCACCATCCTCGGGAAGACGTTCCTGGTGCCCGAAAAAAACTCACTGCTCCGCGCCTTTCAATTCATCAGCCCGGAAACGATTCCCTACGGGCGCTTCTGCTGGAACCAGGACTGCCAATACTGCCGCGTGAATTGCCAGCTTTCCGACGACGACCAGGCGCGTCCCATTCTGAGCTGCAAATTCATCGTCTCCGAAGGCATGAACATTTCCGAACTCTCTCCCGAGCTCGTGGGCTGCCTGCGCTCGAAGCTGGGCCTTTAAGAATCCGCGGCGCCGCTATTTCTCCGGAAGTTTGTCCTCGAGTTCGCTGGCCAGCTTGCTTACGTCCGTTGTCTTACTGAATGACTGAACCTCTTGCTTGGAAGAGTCCACGTTCACGCCCATGTGTTGGCAGAGTTTCTGCAACATCTGAAGGATGGTTGTCAGCTCCTGTTCAGCCAGCATGCCGACTTGCAGATCGAGATGGGAGCGCCGTTCGGACTGGTGGGCCATGCGGCCCTGACTGATCAGCACGAAAATAGTGAGAAAGACGCTTTCGGAAGAGACGATGAGCGCCAGGATGCCGAAAGGGAAGGGATCGAATGGCTTGAGTCCCGGGATCAAGCGTAGATTGATCAGGCTCCAGCCGGAGATCAAGAACAAATGAGCCAGCAGGAATCCCATATTGCCCACGAGTTTTGTAATTACGTCGCTCAGCCGCTCCGTGGGAGTCCGGCGACCGAGGGCGTCGTGCTCCAGTTTGGCGATGGCATTGATGTTGTACTGCGTGGGATTGGCAGCAGCCCCGCGTGGCAACGGATTTTCCATGAGTTCGCTCCTAGAGAGCGCCCTTGACGATGCTGCGTCATCGAGAAGACCGCGGACGTCTCTACCATCCTAATACAGTGTGAGAACTGCCTTGCTATCGCCTCGATCCACGGTGTCTCTCTGGCCACGTCTTATCCCCTGTGAGGAAACTTGACAAGATTGGCCGCTTCGCGATGATACTGGTGATGGATCTCCACCGATGAAAGCACTGACAGCTGCTGAAATGAGGGAAGTGGACCGCCTGACCACCGAGCGGTATGGCATGCCCGGGATAACCCTGATGGAGAACGCCGGGCGCAGTGTGGCGGAATTCATCCAGGAGCGTTTTGCGGACCTCGAGCGGCGCGAGGTTGTGGTCCTCTGCGGCAAGGGAAACAACGGCGGCGATGGCTTGGTTGCCGCGCGGCACCTTATGGGGATGGGCGCGGAGCCCAAGGTATACCTCTTCGCGGATCCCGGAGAGATGCAGGGCGAGGCGGGCATCAGCCTGGGGCGCTGGCCGCAGGCGTCGGGCGAATTGCACGTGGTGCTGGGCGAGGACAAGATGCCGGCGGCCAAAGCAGCGGTGGCCTCCGCCGACATTATCGTGGACGCGCTACTGGGCACGGGAGTGCGCGGCCCGGTGGAGGGGCTGCTGCGCGAAGCCATCGAAGCGATGAATGGCAGGAAGCGCGAGCAGTCCGTGGTCGCGGTGGATATTCCATCCGGGCTCATCGCGGATACGGGAGAGGCGCAGGGCGCGGCGGTCGAGGCGAACTACACGATCACGTTCACGGCGCCGAAGGTGGGGATGCTGCTTGGCTCAGCGGCTACCTATGTGGGCGAGCTTGTGGTTCGCGACATCGGGTCGCCGGCGGAATTGATCGAGGAAGTGGGCAAGGGGAAAATTCGCTGGAGCGAGGCGCAAGAGTTCGCCGAGTTTGGCCTGGCGCGCAGGCCGCAGGGACACAAAGGCGATTATGGACATGCGCTGATTGTCGCCGGGTCGGTGGGGAAAAGCGGCGCGGCGGTTATGGCGTCGTGGGCGGCGCTGCGAGTGGGAGCAGGGCTTGTGACCGTGGCGACTCCCGAGCCTGTGCTGCCTATCGTCGCGGCGCACACTCCGGAAGTCATGACCGAGCCGCTTCCCGCGACAGCGGCCGGCAGTATCTCGCTGCACAGCTTTGATGCGAACCGATTCGACGCCATCTTGAAAGGAAAGCGCGCGCTGGGAATTGGCCCCGGCCTTGGCACGCAGGACCAGACGCAGGAATTTATACGCGCCGTGGTTCGCAAGCGGAGCGTGCCGGTTGTGCTCGATGCCGATGGGCTGAACGCGTTCGTGGGGCGCGCCTCGGAATTGAAAAGCGCCGAGGGAAAGCTCGCGCTGACGCCGCACCCGGGCGAAATGGCGCGATTGGCCGGCTGCGCGATTTCCGGAGTGCAGGCGCGGCGCGTGGACGTGGCGCGTAAAGCTGCGGCGGATTGGAATGTCTTCGTGATACTGAAAGGCCACCAAACGGTTATCGCCGCGCCGGATGGCTCGGCTTACGTGAATTCCACCGGCAATCCAGGGATGGGCACGGGCGGGACGGGCGATGTGCTAACCGGAATACTCGCGGGCTTGACGGCGCAGTACGGCACGGACCGCTGGGAACGGCTGCTGGCCTTCGGCGTATACCTTCACGGGCTGGCGGGCGATCTGGCCTACGCCGAGTATGGAGAAGCGCCGCTCATGGCCACGGACCTCATCCACTTCATCCCGCGCGCGTATCGGCATTTTTATTCCGAGCTGGGCCGTGGCTAGCCGCGAACTCGAAACGCACTCGCCGGAAGAGACCATCGAGCGCGGGCGGGAGATCGGAGCGGGGCTGAAGCCGCCGGTGTTGATTCTGCTCTCGGGCGATCTCGGTGCAGGAAAGACCACGCTCACGAAAGGCATCGCGAGCGGCCTGGGCGCGGCCGGAGAGGACGAAGTCACAAGCCCGACGTTCACCCTGGTGCATCAATATGGCCGCGAGCCGCGCGTCTATCACGTGGACTTATACCGGGTGCGCGATTTCCAAGACCTCGAAACGCTGGGCTTGGAGGACCTGTTTTCGTCGCCCGCGGCAGTCATCATCGAATGGGCCGAGAAATTTTCCTTGCGCACCGGATGGCCCGTGGTGCGGATTCACCTCGAGCACGTCTCCGAAGACACGCGGCGGATTTCCGTTTCCGATTCCGATGATGCAGGCGGGGCCGTCTAACCGAGGCCCATGATGTGGAATCCGGCATCCACGTAGATAACGTTTCCCGTGACGCCGCGGCCCAGGTCGCTGCCCAGAAACACGGCGGTGTCCGCCACTTCGGCGATGTCCGTATTTCGGCGCAGAGGGGAGTGCGCGGCCACGAAGTCGAGCACCTTGGAAAAATCCTTGATGCCGCGCGCGGAGATGGTCTTGATGGGGCCGGCGGAGATGGCGTTCACGCGGATCCCGCTCGCGCCCAGTTCACTCGCCAGGTATCTCACTTCGGCTTCGAGCGCGGCCTTGGCCACTCCCATCACGTTGTAGTTGGTGACCACGCGCGTTGAACCCAGGTATGTAAGCGTAAGGATAGCCCCGCCGGAGGTCATCAGCGGGGAGAGCGCCTTGGCCAGCGCGACGAGTGAATAGGCGCTCACGTCCAGCGCGAGATTGAAGCCATCGAGCGAAGTTTCGAGGAATGGTTGGTTCAGCTCCTCGTGCTTGGCGAAGGCGATACTGTGGACCACCACGTCGAGCTTATGTCCGCTGGCCTTTACGGCTTCGGCGAGCGCATGAACGTCCGTCTGCTGCTGGACGTCGCAGGGGAAGAATCCCGTGCAGCCGAGCTCGCGGCCCAGTTCCTCGACCGTGGGCTTGGCGCGCTCATTTTGATGGGTAAGCAGAAGCGTGCCGCCTTCGCGGACAAAGGCTTGCGCGATGGCATAGGCGATGCTCCATTTATTCCATACGCCGAGAACGATAGCTGTCTTGCCTTCGAGTAGTTTGGACATGGCAGGCATTTTAACCGGAAATAACTCAGCGGAGCCACCGAATCAGTTCCCGCAGGAGAGCGTCCAGAATCGGCCATAGAACCGCGAAAGCGATCCCCAACGCCATAGCGCGGCGAGCCGAGCGTCCAGAGGGGATTTTCCGCGTGCCGCCCGGCTGGTGCTGGAGGCAGAAACCGCCTTCGACGGCTCCGCAGTCGCAGCGCTACCCGGAGGCGCCCAGGTAGAGGCACGGGCCTTGGTCATTTCTTGGAGAATTCCTTGGAGAAGCCCGGCGGGGGAAGCGTTGCCGGGCGCCGGGAGGGTAGAGGGGGCTTCCCAGGGCTCCTGCTGGTCCCCGGCGAAAGTACCGTTAACGCTTACGCTTCGTTCCATTGCGCGCCGCTTTTCCGCTCCGCTAAAGTGAATGATTGCCAGTCAACAAGACCGGAATGCCCGAAACGTGGATTGCGCCTGATCTCTCCCATCCGGCCAGGATGAAGCTTGAGCCATACTCCGCCGAAATCCAGCTTCCGCACCTCACGCTGGGCACGGACAATATCCATTATGACGTTTTTCTCAGCCCCCGGTTCACGGAATTCACGCGGAAATATCTGCTGGACCTGATTCGCCAGACCGTCAACGTCACGCTGATCTACGGCAAGGGCGGCAAACAGGCGGGGCCGCCCGAGCATGGCGCGTTCCGAAAGCTGCTCACGGAGGTCCTGCAGGAATCGCTGACGCGCGCGAAGTTCCAGCAATCCATTGAAACCGACATCCTGCACCGGCTGGCGCTGCTGAAATTCATCATCCAGGAATTCAACAGCCAGTTTTCGAGCATCCTGGTGGAATGCAAGGACTGGATTCGCGCGCGGGGCGAGCTCTACGAGCACAGCGAGCAGGCCCACGTGATGCGGTCGAAGATCGCCGAAATCCAGGCGGGCCGAAAGAACGTGTTCCGCCAGGTGGGCGAAAAGCTGTGCCGCGTCTGGCGCGAGGTGGAGGAAGCCACGATTTCGAAATCCCGCCGGGCGCTTTTCGGCGACGATTTTCACGAAACCTATGAAATTCTCCTGAACCGCTTTCTCTTCGTGGAAGGCGGAAACGACGATCACATGTTCCTCGAGCACTACGTGCTGCTGGGGAATTTCATGAACGACGCGGATCGTTTCGGCGTGTTCGAAGAGCTGCTGCTGGACTTCGCCCGCGAATTCGTGCGGCTGGATGAAAATTCCGAGGAGTTGAGCAAGGCGCGGAAAACTTCCGAGCGGTTTCTCGAACAGGCGCAACTGCTGCGGTCCGAATTGGCGCGTCTGGAAACGGACGAAGAGGAAGCCGGCGCGCGGTCGGGAGGAAGTGACAGTCCGTTTCCGCGCATTTTCAAGCGCAAGGCGGGCACGGCGGAATCCGGCGAAATCCGCGATCTGCGGCGCAAATCGGTGTCCCTTGAGAAGAGTCTCGAGGAATTAGCCCCGAAGATCGAAGCTGCCCGGCAGCGCATGGATTTCCTCGCCGAGGAATATCAGAACCGCCTGGGCGACTACCTCAACCAGCCCGCGAACGCGCGGTTGCTCTTCGATGCGCAGGCCCCGGTGGGTGATGGGGGGCCGGATGCGGAAACTCGCGCGCGCCTGTTGGAGGAATGGATGCACCGCCTCGAGGAGCGCGACCTGGTGATTCACGTCCTGGCGGGTTACGAGCTGCGCAAAATCTGGGAAAGCTACTGTCCGCCGGTCCACTTGCAGCAATTGAAGAAGGCGCTCGTCAATCGGGACGAAGCAAAACGAATCGAGAAAATTCTGGAGCAGTACCCGGCGCGCAAGCTTTCCATGAAGGTGCTGGATGAAGCCGGGCGCGCCATACGGCGAAGCAGCCACGAGGAAACGCGCTCCGTATGCCTGCAATTCGCGGAAGACCTGATGCGCTTGCGGCGCGACCGTAGAAACTATCAACACGCCGCGGCCTGGATGGAACGCGTCAACCTGGTGCGCTCGGAGCAGGCGCGCGAACTTTCGCGGCTGAACAAGAGCCTCTACGAATTCCTGCATCCGGACGAAGCGCGGCCCGTCGAGGACGCGGTGATCAATCACACGGTGATCAAGGCCGACGTCCGCGGCTCGACTGCGATGACCAAGGACCTTCTGGCGCGCGGCATGAATCCGGCATCGCACTTCAGCATGAATCTGCATGAGCCCGTGAAGCGCATGCTCGAGCAATATGGCGCGGCCACGGTGTTTATCGAAGGCGACGCCATCATACTGGCGATTTACGAGACCGAATCCACGCGGGCGACGCAGCGGGGCGTGGCGCGCGCCTGCGTGCTGGCGCGGGAAATTCTGGCGGTCACGCAGGCATACAATGCGCGCGCGCGGACGTCCGGCCTCCCGCCGCTGGAGCTGGGCGTGGGCGTTGCGTTCCAGGATTCGGCTCCGTCGCTGTGGATGGAGGGTGATTCGCGCATCATGATTTCGCGCGCGCTGAATCTTTCGGACCGCCTCTCGGGCTGCTCGAAGATGGCCAAGCGGCTGTTCCAGGAAAATGCGGCGCCCTTCAACGTGTACCAGTTGCAAACGCTGATGGACGACGCCGCTCCGGACGAAGGCGAAGAGCTTCTGGTGCGGTATAACCGCAACGGGATCGAGCTGAACGAGGAAGGTTTCCAGAAACTGAGCACGGAACTTTCGCTGGCGCCCATGGCCGGGAATTTCCCTTTGCCCTGGGGCAAGGAGCGCGTGCAGCTCTATTTCGGACAGGTTCCGCTCGGCGAATCCATCCAGCCGGTTGTGATTCGCAAGGGATATGTCCGCCAGCTTCTGCCCGGCGGAAAGATCGGCGCGCAGGGCAATCGCGCCTACTATGAAGTCTGCACGGATGCGAAGTTGCTCGAACTTGCCCGGAAGCAGTTTTCCGGCGCGGCGCCCAAGACCTCAGCCCCACATTCCTCTTAAATCGCAGGGCAATCGAAACGGCGCGCTAGCTGGTTGTGTGTCCACGGCGAACGCGCAGCAGGCTGGCCACGGCTATCGCGGCGAGCAACATCACCACGGGATCAATGGGCAGGCGATAGCGAGGTATGGCGAGCGTGAGGTAATAAACACAGGGAAACACGACCGGGAAAAAGGCGAGCGGAAAGGCGTAAGCATTTCCCCTGCGGAAGAGAACCACGATCCCGAGCAGTGCGGCGATGGCGGCGAGGACGTTGAAAACCAGCACGAATCGGAACCACAAGGAACGAGCGCGAAGGAAATCCTTCACCGGGTAGGGCGTGCCTCCGGCCCAGAGGGCGAGAAAGCGATGCCAGATTAGCTGCGCCTCCCGTTGCGGATGAGACAGCATAAATTCGAGTGCGAGTTGCCGCTTCTCGCGCATGTAGGCGATTTCACCCAGCGCGGAGTATTGGGCGCGCTCATCCGCATTGAAAATCGGGTGCTGCGTCCCCAGCCAGACGTATCGCGCTTCCGGGTTATTCCCCAGCCACAACTGCAATCCAGCCACGGAACGCAGCGGAACGAAGCTATGGAATATTTTGTAATTGCGAATGGTCCACGGCACGCAGCACAGGATGGCGATGACGGCAGCGAGCGCCGGCCGCGCGAGCCACGAGTGCGAACCGCCGCGGGTAGGGGATGGGGCGTCCGCGTGGGAGCGCATCCGGGCGCGATAGGCCAGCCAGAGCAGAAGAAATGGCAGCAGGGGAGCCATGGCCGCGCTGGTCATCAACGTGAGGCCCCACAAGAGGCCGTAGGCGCACCAGTCGCGGAGACGGCGGGATTCGTCCAGCGCGAGAGTGGCCCACACGATGGTTGCCGCGAGAAGCGCCGCGAGACATGCGTCCCACATGCTCTCCACAGGAATTTGAACGGCATTGGGGAAAATGGCCCAGAGCCACGCCGCTCCGGCGGCCACGCCGGCGCCACAAACACGCTTGCCAGCGTAATACAGAGGCAGACAGACGAGCGCGGAGAAGAGAATGTTCAAGAAAGACGCGGCGAGGAACGTAGGAAAGGTGTACGTCCCGAAAACGCGATAGACGCCGGCGAGGAGCGCCGGGTAAACAGGCGTCATCCACGCTGTCGGGCCGGTCGGCACGCGAAACGGCGAGCTGAATCCATTTCCCGTGGCGAGCGAATAGGCGATGTTGCCCGATTCGAAGAGGAAGGGGAGGACGCTGAGCGCCTGCCGGGGATTGTGATGCTCGTAATTCCATGCAAAGCCCAGGCGAAAAATGAGCGCGGCCAAAAGAATGAGCCAGGGAGACGTCGCGGCAGTCCGGAACCGACATCGCGTCGAGACGCTGGGGACAATCGGAACGGGCATGACGCCGGATTTTCTCATGCTTACGTTAATCCGCAACCGGCGTGCGAGATTGTGGTAGGGTTCCCCAAAGGTGACCGATGCCTCGAAAGAAAAAGCCGCGCTTGCGGGTCGAGAAGGAAGCGCGCCGGCGCGCGCGCCTGGAGATTGGGCCGCCTCCGCCCGAACGCATCATTCCCGACAAGAGCCGCAAACCTCCCAAGCACAAAAAGCCTCCCCTGGATTTGGATGGACTTTAGTGGATGTGGCGCGTTTTGCGTCCGACGTAGTCCATCAGCAGATACTGCCCCAGCGTGTAGGGTGTGGTGAAGTAGGCTTTGCCGCGGCAAAGTTCCGTGACCTTCTGAACGAAGTGGACCAGGCTGTAATCGCTCGCCAGCATGAACGTATTGATTAGGATTCCGGCGCGCTTGCACTTGGCCGCCTCTTCGAGCGTCTGCGTGACCACCATCGGATCGAGCCCGAAGGCGTTTTTATAGATGCGGCCGTCCTCGAGCGTGAGCGCGGAGGGTTTTCCATCCGTGATCATCACGATCTGCCGCATGTCCTTCTTCTGCCGCGCGAGAATTCGCTGGGCCAACCGCAATCCCTCCCGAGTGTTTGTGTAGTACGGCCCCACCTGTACGCGCGCGAGTTTTCCCAGCGGAATTTCCTCGGCGCTATCGTGGAAGAGCACGCAGTGCAGCGAATCGCCGGGATACTGCGTGCGGATCAGGTGCGAGAGCGCCAGCGCGACGCGCTTGGCCGGCGTGAAGCGGTCCTCGCCATAGAGAATCATGCTGTGGCTGCAATCGAGCATCAGCACCGTGGCGCACGAGCTTTGATATTCGCACTGGTGGACCATCAGGTCCGGATAGTCCAGCTCGATGGGTATTCCCGCGCCGTTGCGCGCGACGGCGTTGAAGAGCGTGGTGCTGATGTCCATATTCAGCGTGTCGCCGAATTCGTAGGGCTTCGATGTGCCGCCCGATTCCACGCCCGTGGCCAGGTCGCGCGTGTCGTGGCGGCCAAAGCTGCTCTTCCCGAGCGAGGCGAGCAAATCCTTCAGCGTTTTGTAGCCGAGGAAATCGAGCGCCTTATCCGTGATTTCAAAGCGGGCCTCCATTTTCGGCTGCTCGCGGCCGATTTGTCCGCCGGGAGTTTCAGCCGGAGGAAGAGTAATGCGCGCGGACTGCTGCGGCGAAATGTAGCCCTCCTGCTCCATACGCTCGATGATCTGGTCAACTAGGTCGCGCAGCTCCTGATTTTTCGAGAGGTCGGGATTCTCAAGCATCTGCTCGAGAATCTCCGGCGGAACAAGATCGCCCGCCTCGAGCGCGCGCAGGATGGCTTCGCGGAGTTGCTCCATGTGCTGCTCCCGGGAACGCTCCATATCGAGCTCGTAAATTCCATAGGGCGAGTCATAGCCGCTCTGGAGAAGGAAGTCCGAGAGACGGCTCATCAGCTCCTGGAGGTCAATGTCTCCGGCGGCATCGGGCGAGTAGCGTGAATAGCGGACGTATTTCATCGTGTGGCGCGCCAACTCAATTGAACTGCCGCCGCGGCAGGCGGCCCGCCGGCTCCTTTGGGTCGCGAGGATCGGGCGGGGTTTTACGCGCTTCGCCAAAGAAGCCGCGCTCTTCGCTGCGGTTGATTCGCTTGTGCGCCCAAAGCCCTTCGAGGATGAACTCCGCGGCGCTGGTTTGCGCGGCGGCATCGTCCTTCGGCCCGACTCCGATGGTTTTGAGGTGCTCGAAAAGCCCCTCAATCTTCTTGAGCTGCGCCAGCATTTCGGCGCTTGAGGCATTCGCGGGAATCTTGAGTTCGCCGCCGATTTCGAACCACTGCACAACCGGTTGGAAATTCGCGCCGGTAAAATATTTCGAGAATGTTTTCCCCGTGGCGGCGCGGATCAGTTCGCGCGCGATGTTTTCCGCTCCGCGGAGTTCGCCTTCATATTCGAGCTCGAATTTTCCGGTCATCGCGGGGATGGCGGCGTAGACATCGGCCACGCGAGCCACGGCCGAGGAATCGCGGCTGCGCACGGAGCGCTGCTCGGCGCTGCTCAGCACGTTTTCAAGCGCGCTGATCGGCAGGCGCTGGCTGACGCCGGAGCGCCGGTCAATGCGCTTGTCCTCACGCGCGTGGAAGGCGACCTCCTCGACGATCTCACGGATGTATCCGGGGACTTCGGCGCGCCGGGTGCTCTCGCGGTTCGTCCACGACTCCTGCGCCGTGATGGACATTCCTTCGGCGGCTGTCGCGGGATAGTGCGTGCGGATTTCGGAGCCGATACGGTCCTTGAGAGGCGTGATGATTTTGCCGCGCGCGGTGTAGTCCTCGGGGTTGGCCGTAAAGACGAGGAGCACGTCCAGCGCCATGCGCACCGGGTAGCCCTTAATCTGCACGTCGCCCTCTTGCATGATGTTGAAAAGCCCCACCTGGATTTTGCCCGCGAGATCGGGCAGCTCGTTGATGGCGAAAATTCCGCGATTGGCGCGCGGCAGCAGGCCGTAGTGGATGGTCAGCTCATCGGAGAGATTTTTACCGGCGCGGGCGGCCTTGATGGGGTCCACGTCGCCGATCATGTCCGCGATGGTCACGTCCGGCGTGGCCAGTTTTTCGACGTAGCGCGCATCGCGCCCAAGCCATTCGATGGGCGTTGCATCGCCTTCAGCGGCGATTTTCTCGCGGCAGGCGCGGCAGAGCGGCCGGTAGGGGTTGTCGTGTATCTCGCAGCCGGCCACCACGGGGATTTGCGGATCGAGAAAGTGCGCGAGCGCGCGAAGAATCCGCGATTTAGCCTGTCCGCGCAGTCCCAGGAGAATGAAGTGGTGGCGCGAAAGGAGCGCATTCACGATCTGCGGGATCACCGTATCGTCGTAACCGTGCAGGCCGGGGAAAAGCGCATCGCCCTTCTCCATTTTGCACAAAAGATTTTCGCGCAGTTCCTGCCGGACGCTGCGCAGCCCCACGCGCTCTTCCGTCCATGAACTGCGGCGAAGCTCTCCGAGATTTCCCGGCTGGCGGCTCATGCGATCACCCGTTTCGATAAAGACACGGCGTATAGCGAATTACACGCCTGCAGCCATTATAGTGCAACGCTGCACGCGCTGATAGTTCGATGGGATCGCGGCGGGAGAGTGTTGCCCGTGCCGGCGAGAAAGGATTCAGCGAAGCGCTTCGAGCGCGGCTTGCATCTCGTCCCGCGCGTGGACGTCGCCCGCCTTTGCTGCGACAACGATGCCGTCGGAGAGAGTTTTGCAGGCTTCTTCAGTGCGCCCCAGACGAGCGAGAAGCTGGCCGAACTGATAGTAGCCGGCCACGTATTCGGGATGCGTTTCGCGCAGCTTTTCGAAGTGGCCGAGGGCCGTTTCGTCGTCTCCGAGCTTGATGCATTCGAGCGCCAGGCCGTAGCGCGCAAAGGCGTCGGCGGGCCTTTCGGCGACGAATTGCTCGAGGAGTTCGCGGCGCGACTTCTGTGCTTGGGTCATGGGATGAAAGCGCGTATTATAGCGGCCTCGACCGGGAGAGCGCAAAAGGCAAATGCCCAAGAACAAAAAAAAACGCGTGGCCGCGCCGGAAAAGGAAAAACCCGCGCACGCGTCCGCATCGAAATCGCAGGGCAAGCCTGTGAGCGCCTCGCGCTCCGAGATGGTCGAAATCGTTCTGCCCAACGACGCCAATCCGCTGGGCAACATGCTGGGCGGCCGCGTGATGCATTGGATCGATATTGCGGGCGCGCTGACGGCGGGGCGCCATTCGAATAGTTACGTCGTCACGGCGTCGGTGGACTACCTCGATTTCCGCTTTCCCGTGCAGGTGGGCGAATTCCTCGTGTTGAAGGCGAGCGTGAATCGCGTCTTCCGCACCTCGATGGAAGTGGGAGTGAAGGTGTTCACCGAGGATATTTTGACCGGCAAGAGGCTGCATACCAGCAGCGCCTACCTTACCTATGTGGCGCTGGACATGGATCGCCGGCCTCACGCCGCGCCGCCGCTGATTCTCGAAACGGACGACGACCGCCGGCGCTTCAACGAGGCGGGCGAGCGGCGCCGCCAGCGCCTCTCCACGCGCCACAAGGGCATCCTTTCGCAACCGTAGAGCATTTTCCTCACTTCGCCGCCAGCAAGTAAGCGCGCGCGGCTTCGGCGGTCTGGAATCCCTGCTCGACGCATTTCCCGAGCGAGGGCCCCTCGAGATAATTGCCGGAAAAAAATAGGCCTGGAATCCCGCTCTCGGCATCGCGTATGGCCCGGACGATGTGCGCGTGCCCCAGGTTGTACTGCGGCAGGGCCTTCGTATGTTTCCACACAGCCGATGCCAAGGGCGGCCCGGTAATTCCCATGATGCGCGCGTTTTCCGCTTCGACAATGGCTGCGATTTCCTCTTCCTTCTTCGCGATGATTTCCGGATCGGTCGCGCCTCCGACAAAGCTCGTGATCGCCACGTTTTCATGGGGAGCGCGACCGGGAAAGAGCGACGAATTCCACACGGTTCCCAGGGTGTGATACTTCTCGCTTCGCGGGACGAGGAAGCCGAAACCCTGTGGCGGTTGCACGAATTGATGCGCGTAGTACCCCGCCGCAACCACGGCGACGGGCGCGTAGGCGATTCCGGAGAGTGTGTGGGCCAGCGGCGGCGACAGCGTTCCCGCAAGATGCGAGGCGATGTACGCCGGCGTGGCCAGCACGACGGCCCGCGCCACAAGAGCTTCGCTTCGTCCGCCCTGGACTGTGCGAATTTCATAGCCGCTGCTGCCCGGGGAATCGGCGCGACGCAATCCCTCTGCGCGCACGCCTGTTCGCACGGTGCCGCCCAGGCGATCGGCCAGAGCCTGCGCCAGCGCGCCAAGACCCTTGCGGAACGAGCAGAGCGGTGGCCCCTTCTCCTTCGCTAGGCCGGGCGCCGAGACCTGCGCCGCACGGTACTTCATCGCGCCGCGAATGATACTGCCGTATTCCCGCTCCCATTCTTCCAGCGTCGGAAACGCCGTGCGCAGGCTCAGCTTTTCGGGATCGCCCGCGTAGACCCCGGAAACGAACGGGGCCACAAGATATTCCAGAATTTCATGCCCGAATTTGCGCCGCACAAAACTGGCGATGGATTCCTCCTCGCCGGGCGGCTGGGTCGTCCTTAGCGGCTCTGAGACAATCTTCCAGCGCGAGCCTGCGCCGAGCAGGGAACTGGTAAGCACGGCCTGCGGCGACATGGGAACTTTGTGCAACCGGCCATGGCGCAAAATATAGCGCGGCGCGCGCGAATCGGCCTTTAACAGCTCGCCTTCGATTTCCAGCTCGCGAATCAATCCGAGCAGCGCGGGCGTGCCCTGAAAACTCTGCGGGCCGGATTCGAAGAGGAATCCATCGCGCTCGACCGTGCCGATGAGTCCTCCCACGCGGCTGTCCACTTCGAGCAGCGTGGTTTCCACTCCGAGTTGGCGCAGCCGGTAGGCGCAGGCGAGGCCGGAAATTCCCCCGCCGATCACCACGGCTGCCGCTTTTGCGGAATTATCCATGTTGGGGTAGGGCACGCCCCCGACTATAGCGTCTTCGAAAATAGCGGCCGCCGGTCCATTTGTTGCTCGCGGAGGTAGCGGTCGAAAATCATGGCCACGTTGCGGATGAAGATGCGCCCAAGAGGCGTGACGCGGATTTCGCCGCCGTCGAGCGCGACCAGACCCTCGGCGCACGCTTCTTCGAGCTGTTCGAGCTCCAGCGCGAAATACTCGTCGAAAGCAATTGCGAATTCGCGCTCCACTTCGCGCTTGGGGATGACCGTGTGGCACAGCAGCCGCCCGATCACGGCGCGCCGGATTTCGTCGTCGGGCGAAAGCCGGTAGCCGCGCATCGTGGCGATTCCCCGCTCGGCTACGGCGGACTGGTAGGCCGGCACTTCGCGCCGGTTTTGCGCGTAGGCGCCGCCAATGGCGCTGATGGCGCTCACGCCCATGCCGTAGAGGTCCGCGCCCGCCTTCGTGGTATAGCCCTGAAAATTGCGGTGCAGCGTGCGGTTCGCTTGCGCGAGCGCCAGCTCATCCCCGGCGCGTGCAAAGTGGTCCATTCCGATATAGAGATAGCCCGCGCCGAGAAATCTTGCCAGGCCCGCGCGAAATATTTTGAATTTCTCGCGGCCCTCCGGCAGATGGGCCTCAAAGGACCCTTGCTGCTTCTTGAGCCACGGTACGTGTGCGTAGCTGAACATGGCCACGCGGTCGGGCGCGAGCGCGAGCACTTTATCAATCGTTTGCTCGAAACCGGCGGCGGTCTGATGCGGCAAGCCGTAAATTAGGTCCACGTTGAGGCTCGCAAATCCCAGTTCGCGCGCGGCGAGTATCAGGTCGCGCGTCATCTCGTAGGGCTGCACCCGATGGATTGTCTCCTGCACCCTCTGATTGAAATCCTGAATGCCCATGCTGAGACGGTTGAATCCCAGCCGCCGCAGCGTTTCGAGGTGCGCGCGGCTGGTGACGCGCGGGTCCACTTCGATGCCGATTTCGGCGTCCGGCGCGAAGGAAAAGCGCTCGCGAGTGTGGCCGAAAAGCTCTTCCATCTGTGCGGGAGTGAGATACGTCGGCGTGCCGCCGCCCCAGTGAAATTGGATCACGGGGCGTTTTTTGGAGACCATTGGAGCGATGTGCTCAATTTCGCGCTTGAGCGCGGCGAGATAGGGGGCCGTGACGCTCTTGTCTTTTTGTATGGAAACGTTGCACGCGCAAAATAGGCACAGGCTTTCGCAGAAGGGAAGGTGCATGTAGAGCGAAAGGGGAGTGGCCATCTCCTCCGCGCGCGCGCAATATTTTTCCAGGTCGTCGGGGCCGAAATCTTCCTTCCACACAGGTGCAGTCGGATAGCTCGTGTAGCGCGGCCCCGGCCGGTTGTACTTTTCGAGGAACGCGTCGGAAATCTGCCCCATCTCGAATTTCGTCGCCGGATTATTTCTCGCGTCCTGCATTTTTAGGAGCCCGTCTCGCTGGTCTGTGCGCGCGCCGGCTGCAAAATCTTCTGGCCCTCTTCGACGAACGCGCGGGCATTTTCAACCGGCGTCGCGGGCAGGATTCCATGCCCGAGGTTCAGAATATGGCCCGCGCCGCCCGTTTTTTCGATGGCCTCGCGCACCGCGCGGCGAATACCGGCTTCGTCTCCCAGCAGCGTCGCCGGTTCGACGTTCCCTTGCAGGGCCACGCGGCGTCCCAGCGCGCGGCGAGCCTCGGCTAAATCGGTCTGCCAATCCACGCTCAGGACGTTGGCTCCGGATTTGGCAAGGCTCGCAAGATGCCGCGCCGAGTTTTTTGCGAAGAGAATCTTCGGCACGTCCTCTTGGCCCAGCGCCTCAAAAATCATCTGCGTCACGGGCAGCTCGAACGAATCATACTCCGCCGCGCTCAATTCGCCCGCCCAGGTGTCGAAGAGTTGCACGGCTGCCGCGCCCGCGGCAATTAGCGACTCGAGGTATGCGGCCGTCACGCGCGCGATGCGGTCGAGCAGTTCGCGCACGACATCCGGCTCTTCCCGCAGCATCCTCAGCGCGGATGAAATATCGCCGCGCGTGCGCCCTTCGATCATATAGCACGCAAGCGTCCACGGAGCGGCTGCGAAGCCAATCACCGGGACGTCCGGCCCGGCCTCTTTGCAGATTGCGCGGATGGCGTCGCCCACGAATCGCGTCTCGCGCTCGGGATCGAAATCGCGCAGGCGCCGCACACTCGCCGCATCGCGCACGGGGTTCGAAAGCACTGGTCCTGCATCCGGCACGTCGAGCGGCATTCCCATCGCTTCCGCGACAATCAAAATATCGGAGAAGACGATGATGGCGTCCACTCCCAGCACGCGCAGCGGCTGTAGCGAAACCTCCGCCGCGATTTCTGGCGTCTTGCAAATTTCAAGGAATGAATGCTTGGCGCGGACAGCCTGATATTCCGGCAGGTATCGTCCCGCCTGGCGCATAATCCACACAGGCACCCGCTCGACCGGCTGGAACCGGCACGCATCGAGGAAAAGCTGCTTCTTGCTGTCGCGTTTCTGCCGCATTTGCTCGGGAAATTCAGTGTAATCATAGCAGAAGCCACTCGCGCGGTCGCTTCGGCGCTATAATCGATTGGTTTGGGGGCCTTCGAGCTGGATGACAAACCATCTGGGCTATCTGAGTCTGGCACTCTACGCGGCGAGCTTTTGCTGCTATGCGCGCATTCTGTATGCCCCGCATAACTGGCTGGGGCGCCTGGCTACACTTCTGCTCGCGGCTGGCATCCTGGCGCAGTACTTTGCCCTGCTCGAGCGATCGCACGCGATGCATGCGGTTCCCTACGACGACCTCTACGGCTCGATGTCGCTCTTCGCGTGGCTTCTGGCGGTCACCTATCTGGGACTGGAAATTTTCCATAGGCAGCGTTCCATGGGCGCGTTTGTGACGCTCCTGCTCATCATTTGGCTTGGCTCGCTCGAACTGTTCGCGCCGCTTGAAAAGCCGCTATCGCCGCCCGCACACGGGCCGTTGTTCGCTTTGCACGTCACGCTCAACACCTGGGCTTACGCGGCCTTTGCGCTCTCCTTCGTTCTCAGCCTGATTTATCTTGCAGAAAACCGCATCCTGCGCTCACGGCATCCGGGTACGGCGTTTTGGCGGTTTCCTGCGCTCGACGATCTCGATCGCATGGCCCGCAGCAGTGTTTACGTGGGCCTTGCGGCGCTCAGCGCAGGCGTGACCATGGGCCTCATCTGGGCGCACCGGCTGATGCCGGACAGCTCGATCTGGGACGATCCAAAAGTGGCCGTGACGCTTGCCATCTTCATAATCTACGGCATGTATCTGCGGCTATCCCGTCGCGCCCACTGGCGCGGCGCCCGCGCGGCGCTGCTGTGCGCCTCGAATTTCATGGTCGTGCTGTTCAGCTATACTTTCGTGAATCTCTATTTCACCAGGTTCCATCGCTTCCTCTGATGGCCGCGCCCTCCAACGCGAAAGCCTCCGACGCACCGCGCGTCCGGATTGCGCTCGTCGGCTGCAACCACCGCACGGCGCCGGTCGAGCTGCGCGAGCGCCTTGCCTTCACCACCCAGCAGGCGCTCGACGCCGCGAGCGAACTTCGCCGCCAGGGAATTCTCGAAGAGGCCGTGATCCTTTCCACCTGCAATCGCAGCGAGCTTTACGGAGTGGCCGCCGAAGCGTTGCCCACTCCGGCCGATGCCATGGAGGAGTTCCTCACGTCCTTCCATCGCATACCGCGCTCGCAACTCGACGGCAGGATCTATCGCTCGACCGGCGCCGACGCCGTGCGCCATCTCTTCCGCGTGGCCGCAGGTCTCGATTCGATGCTCCTCGGCGAGGCGGAAATTCTCGGCCAGCTTCGTACCGCTTATGGCCAGGCCCTCGCCCAGGGCGTGACGGGCCCCATCCTCAATCGCGTTTTTCAGGGCGCCCTCGAAGTGGGGAAGCGCGTGCGCTCGGAAACAGAAATTGGCGCGAGGCCCATGTCCGTGGCGCTCGCCGGAGTAAAACTCGCCGAACGAATTTTCGGGAACTTGAAAGGCCACGCGGCGATGATCCTTGGCGCCGGAGAAGTGGCCGGGCAGGTTGCCCAGCAGCTGCGCTATCGCGGCATCGGCAGCCTGCGCATCGTTAATCGTTCCTACGACCACGCCGCCGAATTGGCGGGGCGGATGGAGGGCGAAGCGGTCGCGTGGGAATCTCTTGAAACCATCACGCCGGAAGCGGATGTAATTGTGACGTCGGTCGGAGGTGCAGGCGTGGTTCTCACGCGCCAGGCACTCGATAGCGCCATTACCGCTCGCGGCGGACGCCCCATCTTCGTCGTGGATCTGGGCGTGCCGCGCAATGTCGCGCCCGAGTCCGCGGGCCTCTACAACCTCTATCTTTACAATGTGGACGACCTCGGAGAGATCGTTGAGCAGAATAAGAAGGCTCGCGAGGCGGAAATTCCGCGCGCGGAATCCATCGTTGCCGCGCACGTCGCTAAATTCGAGGCTTGGCGCGGCCGTCTGGGTGCCGCCGAAACGATGCCTCACGTAGTCGGGCACCGTGATGCGGGCGAAAGCGGCGAGGACCAGGATTGAAGCCGCTGCGCATCGGAACGCGCGCAAGCGCGCTGGCCCTCTGGCAGGCGAATCACGTTCGCCAGGAATTGGCGCGTCTGCGCGGTATCGCGCTCGAGATCGTTCCCATCCGCACCATGGGTGACCATCTGCAATCCGCCTCCATTGCGCAGGCGAGCGAAGCCATTGGCGCCGAAGGCGGCAAGGGCATCTTCATCAAGGAAATTGAGGACGCGCTGCTTTCCGGCGCCGTCGATATCGCGGTCCACAGCATGAAGGACGTGCCCACGGAAACTCCGCGAGAGTTAGCATTCCCCGCCATTACGAAGCGCGAAGACCCGCGCGATTGCCTCATCTCGCGCCACAGCCTCACACTGGATAAACTTCCGCAAGGCGCGCGCATCGGCACCAGCAGCCTGCGCCGCCAGGCGCAGCTCCGCCGCTATCGAGCCGATCTTGAAGTCCTCGACATGCGCGGGAACGTGGACACGCGTCTCAAAAAAGCCGCGGCGGGTGAATTCGACGCGATTGTCCTGGCTGTCGCGGGAATCGCGCGCCTGGGCGCGAGCGATCGCATTGCCGAAATATTGCCCTCGGAGGTGATGCTCCCGGCCGTCGGCCAGGGGGCGCTCGGAATCGAAACACGCGCGGATGATGGCGATACGCGGTCTCTTGCCGCCGCACTTGACGACGTCGAAACGCGCGCATGCGTCGCAGCCGAGCGTGCGCTGCTGCGCGAACTCGAAGGCGGCTGCCAGATTCCGCTGGGCGCCTGGGCGCGCATGGAAAAGGATGCCGAAACAATATTTCTCGAGGCCTGCGTGCTCTCGCCCGACGGCGTGCAATTCGTCCGCGGCGAGGAGCGCGGCACGGCAGCCGATGCCGAAGCCATCGGGGAAAAACTCGCGCGGATTCTCATCGAGGCGGGTGCGGATAAAATTCTGCTCCTTGCGGGAAGGTCCGTGGGGAAAAGCTGATGGCGGGAATAGAGAAGCCGCTGGCAGGGAAGCGCATCGTCATCACGCGCGCGCCCGCGCAGGCGGCGGAATTGGCGCGGGCTCTCGAAATCATGGGCGCGGAAGTCCTGCTGCTGCCCATGGTCGCATTTGCCCCGCCGGACGATTGGAACGCCGTAGATGCTGCCTTACACGCATGGGCGCAGTTCGATTGGGTTCTATTCACCAGTCAGAATGCGGTACGATTCCTTCGAGGACGCGCAACCCAATTGAGCGCCACATCGCAATTCGCCGCTGCAACGCCACGCACGGCAGCAGTCGGCCCGGCCACGGCCGCTGCCGCGAGCGCGGAGGGATTTCGCGTGGATTATGTTGCCGGTGAGCATTCGGGCGCGGGGCTCGCGCGTGAATTGCGCGACGCGCTCGCAAGGAAGAGCGTGCTGCTCCCCCGCAGCGACCTTGCCGATAGCCGCTTGCCGGAAGCGCTGCGCGAAATCGGCGCGCGCGTAACCGAGGTGGTTGCTTACCGTACCGTCGCTCCCGATTCGCCCGATCCTGCGATCCTGGCCGATGTCCGCGCCGGACGAGTGGACGCGATTCTGTTTTCGAGCGCATCCGCATTCCATAATTTCGCGCGTCTTTTAGGCGCGTCGGAGCTCGCGATACTTTCGGAGCGCATAGCCTTCGCGGCGATCGGTCCTTCCACGGCCGCCGCGATTCGCGAGGCAGGTGTGCGCGTTGAGATCGAAGCCGAGGATTCGACCGCGGACGCATTCGCCCGCACTCTCATCCACTATTACGAGCGCTCGTCGCACGCAGCGAGGCGCGCGTGACATTTCCCGCCCATCGTCCGCGGCGCTTGCGCCGCACCGAAGCCCTGCGCGAATTAGTCCGCGAGACGCGGCTCAGCCCGCGCGGCCTCGTCTATCCCATGTTCGCCTGCCCGGGAACAAATGTGCGCACCGAAGTCCGCTCCATGCCGGGCATCTTTCAGCAGTCCGCCGACAAAATTGTCGAGGAGTGCCGTGAGGTCGCCGATCTGGGCATTCCCGCCGTGATTCTCTTCGGCCTGCCCGAACGCAAGGATGCCACCGGCTCGGAAGCATCTTCCGCGGAGGGCGCCGTGCAGCGCGCGATCGGCGCAATTCGCAAGGCCAAGCTCGATCTCATCGTCATCACGGATGTCTGCCTCTGCGAATATACGGACCACGGCCACTGCGGTGTCGTGAAAGATGGCGAAGTCTTGAACGACCCCACGCTCGATCTTCTCGCCGCCGCCGCGCTTTCCCACGCGCGCGCGGGAGCGGATATCGTCGCGCCCTCCGATATGATGGACGGCCGCGTGGCCGCCATCCGCCGCAAGCTCGACGAAAACAGCTTTTCAGATGTCGCCATCCTTTCCTACGCGGCCAAATATTGCTCCGCGTTCTACGGCCCATTTCGCGACGCGGCGCAATCCGCCCCGCAATTCGGCGATCGCCGCAGCTACCAGATGGATCCCGCGAACGCGCTCGAAGCGCTGCGGGAAATCTCGCTCGATCTCGAAGAAGGCGCGGACATCATCATGGTCAAGCCCGCGCTCCCCTATCTCGACGTGATTCGCCGCGTCCGCGATCGCTTCGACGTTCCCGTCGCCGCTTACAACGTCAGCGGCGAATATTCCATGGTGAAGGCCGCCGCGCAGAATGGCTGGATGGACGAAAAGCGCGCCGTGCTCGAAATTCTCACTTCCATCCAGCGCGCGGGCGCCTCCATCATCCTCACGTACCATGCCAAGGACGCCGCCCGCTGGCTCAAGACCTGCTGATGCCCGGCCGCCCTGCCGATGCTCGCTCTTCCGATCTTCTCGCCCGCGCCCAGAAAATTCTCGTCGGTGGCGTCAACAGCCCGGTCCGCGCATTTCGCTCCGTAGGTGCCGCGCCGCTGTTGATTGACCGCGCCGAAGGTTCGCGCCTATGGGACGCCGATGGCCGCGAGTACCTCGACTACATCTGCTCCTGGGGCGCGCTGATTCTCGGCCACGCGCATCCGGAAATAATCGCGGCCGTCACCGCGCAGGCCCATCGCGGCACGAGCTACGGGATCACCTCGCCCGTGGAAATCGAGCTGGCCGAGCGCATTGCCTGCGCGCTCCCTTCGCTCGAACGCATCCGCTTCGTCAGCTCCGGCACGGAAGCTGCCATGTCCGCCATCCGCGCCGCGCGCGCCTTCACGAGCCGCGACCTCATTCTCAAATTCGAAGGCGGCTATCACGGCCACGCCGATAGCTTCCTCGCCCATGCCGGTTCGGGACTGGCCACGCTCGGCATTTCAGCAAGCCCCGGAGTACCGCCCGCGCTCGCCGCGCTCTCGCTCGACGCGCCCTACAACGATCTCGCCGCCGTCGAGCGCATCTTCGAGCTCCACCCGCGCAAAATCGCCGCCGTCATCGTCGAGCCGGTCGCTGCCAACATGGGCGTAGTGCCGCCGGAGCCGGGCTTCCTTGCCGGCCTGCGCGCAATCACCGAGCGCGATGGGGCGCTGCTCATCTTTGACGAAGTTATCACCGGCTTCCGCCTGTCCCTCGGCGGTGCGCAAACTCTTTTTCGCATTCAGCCAGATATGACTCTGCTCGGGAAAATTATCGGCGGGGGATTACCCGCGGCTGCCTACGGAGGCCGCCGCGATATTATGGACATGGTCGCCCCGCTCGGCCCGGTCTATCAGGCGGGGACGCTTTCGGGGAATCCGCTGGCCATGGCCGCAGGCCTCGCCGCCCTGGCTGCGCTCGAAGTTCCCGGCTTCCATGCCGCGCTCGACTCGAAGGCCGAGCGTCTTGCCGCGGGCTTCCGTCGCGCGCTTGACGAATCCGGCGTACCCGGCTCTGTAAATGTGTCCGGTTCGCTGCTCACGCTATTTTTCGCCGCCGGGCCGGTGCGCAATTACGCCACGGCCAAAACTTCGGACACCACGCGCTTCGCCGCCTTTTTCCGCGAAATGCTCGCGCGCGGCTTCCTGCTGCCGCCATCGCAATTCGAGGCGCTCTTCATCTCCGCCGCCCACACCGATAGCGACATCGCCGCCACCATCGCCGCCGCGCGCGAAAGCCTGAAAGCTACCCGCTAATTTTTGTCGGGAATCGCCTGATGAATTTCAGGGAAATCCGCTTTAGCTTCTACCCCAATTCGAGGGTCACGTCCGCGCCGCGCCCGGCCCCCAGCGTCTTGGCGGCGTTGCCTTTATTGACGGCAATTTCAAGGTAGCCGCTCGATCCGAGAAACGCGATGGCCTCGCCGGCTGCGCCCTGCCCAAACGTCTGGACCAACTTGCTAATCTGCGCGTTGCCCACGCGAATCAAAAACTTGCCCGGCGCGGCGAAGAGCGCCGGCGCGTCTTCTGGCGTGATGTTGGTGACCAAGTTGCCGAAGCGGTCCGTTCGCAGCACCACGCCTTTGATGACGTTCCCGGACGTCTTCGGCTTGGGGATCGTGAATCGCACCAAATCGGTGATCGGCTCGCCGAAGCTCGCCGTCTGCCACGATTTGGAAAGCCATGCCGCAACGGGCGCGAAGATATCGCGTCCGTGAAACGTGTTGCTCACCGGATGCCGGAAATAGTGTTCGGAGACGATGTGCCACGCGTCGAGCGTCTCCGAATGGTCATAGGCGTAACTCAGCACGCCGTTGTCCGGCCCCACGAAATAGTGCTGATCCGCCGACACGAGGATGGGCCTTCTCGCGGTCCCCACTCCCGGGTCTACCACCACCACGTGGATGGTCTTGGGAGGGAAGAGCTTGTAGGCCTGGCCGATCGCCAGCGCGCCATCGAGGATATCGTGGGGCAGCACGTCGTGCGTGATGTCCACGATGCTCGCTTCCGGGTTGATGCTGAGGATTACGCCCTTCAGGGCGCCCACCAGGTAGTCGCTCGTGCCGTAATCCGTGGTCAGTGTGATGATGGGACGCGCCAAGGCCGCTCCTGCACGCTCGGCGCAATCAATCACCGCAGCGCCGTCTCTTCGACGCTAATGGACGCCCATGCCGGTGTCAAGGCGGCCTGCGCCTTTCAGTAACGCGCTTCGACCAAGGTCGCGGCGCACCCTACAGGGAAGCATGGACGCGGAAATATACAGCAATCCCCTTGCTGGGGTTACAGGATGCTTCCGATAGTTCCAGCGGCCCATGCCGGTTACTCTAGCGCCTGTTTGGGTGCACGGGGCGCGAAACCGCGCGAGTTCGAAAAACGTCTTCAAAAAAGTGAGTAACATAGCGGTAGGTCTACGGCACCCCATAGGACAAGGAGAAATTTCATGAACAGATTCAAGTATCTTCTAATAGCTGGCGTCGCTGCCGTCTGCTTCGCGGCGGCCGCTCCCAAAGCACAAGCCCAGGTAAGCATCGGCATCAATATTGGACCGGCTCCTGACTGCCCTTATGGTTACTATGACTACGAGCCGTATGATTGTGCTCCTTACGGCTATTACGGCCCGGAATGGTTTACGGGTGGCGTATTCATTGGCGCCGGCCCGTGGTTCCATGGCCGTGACGACTTCCGCGGCCACGTAAATAACCATTTCGATGGCTCGCTCGGCTATAAGGGCGCCAGGCCAAACCGTGGCGACAGGCCTGATCCGGGAAAGCGCTTCGACAAGATTGACCACTTCAAGGGAAATGAAGTGCGCGATGGGCGCGGCCACGTGGGCGGAGAAAAGCACTAACGACAACCGATGCCATCGCCCGCCCCGAGCGGACGATAATGGATGATCCGCATGCCGCGGGCGCAGCTTGCCTCACCCGCGGTATGCGTGCGTTTGCACGGACCTAGTCCTTTCCAATTACGCCCCATCCTGCTAGCCTAATTATTGAACATGCTAAATTTCCTCGGTGGAAATCGGCCCTAATGAACGTCTATCTGGATTACAACGCCACAACGCCCGTGGACCCCGCCGTCCTCGACGCTATGCTGCCGTACTTTGCTCGAAATTTCGGCAATGCCGGCTCGGTCCACTCGGCAGGGCAGCACGGCCGCGCGGCCGTGGACGCGGCGCGCGAATCCGTTGCCGCGCTCCTCGGCGCCAAGCCGGCCGAGATCGTGTTCACGAGCGGCGGCACGGAATCCGATAATCTCGCGCTCTTTGGGGCCGTGGCGGCATCGGAAAAGGCGCGCAAGCACATCGTCACCACCACGATCGAGCACCACGCCGTCCTCAATGTTTGTCGCGAGCTTGAAAAGCAGGGCGCCGAGGTCACTTTCGTTCCCGTTGGCGGGCAGGGCATTGTCGTGCCTGATGACATTCGCCGCGCCCTCCGCCCGGAGACCATCCTGATCAGCGTGATGCACGCGAATAATGAGACCGGCGTCATCCAGCCCATCGAGGAAATCGGGCGCATCGCCGCCGAGGCGGGCGTTCTGTTTCATTGCGACGCCGTTCAGTCCGCGGCAAAACTCCCGCTCGATGTGAACCGCCTGGGCGTAAGCCTTCTTTCGATTTCCGCGCACAAAATGTACGGGCCCAAGGGCGTGGGCGCTCTCTATGTTCGTTCGGGCGTGTCTATCGAGCCGGTCCTGCGCGGCGGGCGCCAGGAGCGCGACCGCCGTCCCGGCACGGAAAATGTTCCCGGCATCGTGGGACTCGGCAAAGCCGCGGAACTCGCGCGCCAGTCGCTCGCGGACGACTCCGCACGCATCGGCGCTCTTCGCGACCGCCTGGAGTGGTCGCTTCTCGAAAAAATTCCCGGCGCGCGCGTGAATGGCGATATTTCCCGCCGCGTGCCCAACACATCCAATCTGCTTTTCCCCGGCGCTGCCGGTGAGGCGCTGGTCATTGCGCTCGACCTCGAGGGCATCGCGTGCTCCACGGGCGCTGCCTGCTCCTCGGGCTCGATTGAGCCTTCGCACGTCCTGCTGATGGCGGGCCTGTCCGACGAGGACGCGCGCTCGAGCCTGCGCTTCAGCCTCGGCCGTCCCACTTCCGCCGAAGAAATTGCCAGCGCGATCTCCGTGATCCCGAGCGCCGTCGAACGCCTCCGCGCGCTTTCGCCGCTCTCAGCCGGGGCAGTGGGCCGGTGACGCGATAATGGCATCTCACGTTCAAATGGAAGCGAACTCCGCGCCTCGCGTGGCCGCATCCGGCGCGGTCGCCGTAGCCATGTCCGGAGGCGTGGACAGCTCGACCGTCGCGGCGCTTCTTCACGATCAGGGAAAAACCATCGTCGGCCTCACTATGCAGCTCTGGAACGAGCGCCGCCTGCCGCAGCTTCGCGGCGATGGCCCCGTGCAGCACCGTTGCTGCTCGTCCGAGGACGTCTACGACGCGCGGCGCGTGGCCGCGCATCTCGGCATCCCATTCTACGTCGTCAATTTCGAGCGTGAATTCGAGCGCACCGTCGTCCGCCCGTTTGTGGAGGACTACGTTGCCGGCCGCACGCCCATTCCTTGCACGCTCTGCAACAATCACGTGAAATTTGGCCAGCTTCTCGATACCGCGCGCCAAATCGGCGCTGAGAAAATCGCCACCGGCCACTATGCCCGCATCCGCCACAACGCGGAAAGCGGCCGCTACGAACTGCTGCGTGCCGTGGACGAGAGCAAGGACCAATCCTATTTTCTATTTGGGCTCACGCAGGAGCAGCTCTCCAGGTCGGAATTTCCCCTCGGCGAGCTTTCCAAGTCCGAGGTGCGCGAAATTGCCCGGCGCCTGGCCGTTCCCGTCGCGGAAAAGCCCGAAAGCCAGGAGATCTGCTTCATTCCGGCTTCCAGTTACGTTCCCTTCATCGAAGGCTATTTGCAGGAGCAGGGAAGCGATGCGCCCGGCGAGCCCGGCGAAATCGTCACCACGTCGGGCGAAGTGATCGGCCGGCACGCGGGCCTGCATCGCTACACGGTGGGCCAGCGCCGCGGCTTGGGATTATCCGCGGGGCGCCCGCTGTATGTTTCCGCGCTCGATCGCGCGGCGAATCGCCTGGTGGTTGGCGAGGATGCCGAACTCCGCAGCGCCGTCTGCGAGGTCCGCGACGTGAATTGGATTGCCTTCGATGTTCCCGAAAATCCCGTTGACGCAAACGTGCGCGTCCGCAATCGCCACGAGCCAGCCACGGCGCAAATTGTTCCGCTTGGCCCCACGACCGCTCGCATCACCTTCTGCGAGCCGCAGCGCGCCATCACGCCCGGCCAGGCCGCTGTCTTTTATTCGGGAGAGCGAGTCCTCGGCGGCGGCTGGATCAAGTGAGGGGACGGCATCGCCTCTCCTATTCAGGAACGAGGCTTTGCAAATGGGCGGTCAAAGAGGCAAAATGGAATTGAAGGAGCACCACTAACACATGGCCATAGAACTCGCGAAGGGCGTCACACTCGAAGTGCCGGGCGAGGATGCGAACTTCCTTAAGGACGAAGGCATTCTTTTCGCCTCGCTCGATAAAGTGGTGAACTGGGCGCGCCGCAGTTCGATTTGGCCCATGTCCTTCGGCTTGGCTTGCTGCGCCATCGAGATGATGTCCATGGCCGCTTCCCGCTACGACATCGCCCGCTTCGGCGCCGAAGTTTTTCGCGGCTCGCCGCGCCAGTCGGACCTGATGATTATCGCCGGGCGCGTGTCGCAGAAAATGGCGCCGGTGATTAAGCAGCTCTATGCGCAGATGCCGGAGCCCAAGTGGGCCATCTCCATGGGCGTTTGCGCCACCTCGGGAGGCGTCTTCAACAACTACGCCGTGGTGCAGGGCGTCAACCAGGTGATTCCGATTGACGTGTACGTTCCGGGATGTCCGCCGCGCCCCGAGGCACTCCTCTATGCCGTCTTCCAGCTCCAGAAGAAAATAGACGCGAGCCGCGGCACCTTCCTTCGCTCCCTCAATTTTTCCAAGAGTTGAACGCCCCGTAAGGATCAAACCGAATCCCTGGGTAGTACCTCCGCCGTGCCGCCGTCGAAGTCAACCACGCTTCCGGGCATAAAATGCTCTCGGCGCAGATACCCCATGCCGATAGCGGTTCCCGCCGCCGGAGAAAATGCCGCGCTGGTCACATGCCCCACATCCGCGCCCCCCGCGCGTAACTTCGTTCCGGGCAAGGGAGGCTCCGCAGTGGAAAATTTGAGCGCCACTCGCTTGCGGTTCACGTGCCCGCGCGAGCGCACGCGCTCGACGATTTCCTGTCCCGTGTAGCATCCCTTCGTGAAGCTGACGTGTGAATTTTCAAGCACTGCCTCGTGCGGAATCATCGCGTCGCCGAAATCGGCCCCGAACCACGGCACGCCGGCCTCGAGACGCAGCGCGTTGAGTGTGTCCATGCCGATGGGTTCGCCGCCGTGCGCGCGCACAGCCGCGAGCAATTTTCCCCACAACAGAGGCAGCCTATCGCGCGGCGCGATGAATTCCGCGCCCGTCTCTCCGAAGTGAGAACGCCGGAGAAGCTGGCACGAGATGTTTCCGACGGTGACGTTCCGAATGGCCATCTCCGGCAGATTCTGAAGCTCCATGCCGCAAGCCTGATGGACGATCTCCGCCGCAGCCGGGCCTTCGATGGCCATACTGCCCATCTTTTCCGTCATATCCTCGATCTTCACAACCGAGGAGATGATGTACTTAGTGAGCGTCGCGACGGTTCGCTCCCGCACCGATGCGTCTGCCCGCACCAGAAGTTTTTCAGGCTGCGCGTAGACCTCGAGTTCCGCCAGAATGCGCCCCTGCGGATTCAGAAGCAGCGCCAGCACCCCGCGCCCCTCTTCAAGCCCCTGGATGTTGTTCGACGTAATCGCGTGCAGATACTTCGCGCGGTCGCGCCCGGTGAGCGCGAGAATGGCGTGCCAGTTGGTATCGAGCAGCGCCACGCTCTCCCGCGCCGCGCGATACTCCTGCTCAAAATTCGAGAAGACTTCAGGCAACAAGCAGCCGGCATACTCCTTCAGCCGCGCGTCAGCAGCGCGATGTTCGCTCGCGAGCGGAGTCTCCATGATCGCTGTGGTTTTTTCTTCCATCGTAATTTGTGCGGCTCCGCGCCCCGACTTCTTCATCTTATCAGATGCCCGCAGCCCCATTCGTCGCCAAGGTAATCGGAATCGATTCTGCGTTGGGCTATACTCGAATCGTATGGCGGAAAAGCTCATTCACGAAGTCATCCCCGTCGGCCTGTTGCAGTGCAACTGCTCGATTCTGGGCGATCCCGCCAGCCACGAAGCCATCGTGGTGGACCCCGGAGATGAAGTCGAGCGCATTCTCGAAATCCTCGCGCGCCACGATCTCAAGGTCCGCGCCATCGTCAGCACGCACACGCACATTGACCACGTAGGAGGCCTCGCCGGGCTGCACCGCGCGACCGGCGCTCCCGTCCTCATCCATGAAGGCGATCTGGAGCTCTATCGCCATCTCGACGTCCAGGCGGAATGGCTCGGCGTTCCCACGCCGGAAAGCACGCGCATCCAGGATTTCGTGAAGGATGGCAGCTCGATTCGCTGGGGCGGTTTTGCCGCGCATGTTCTCCATACGCCCGGGCACACGCCCGGCAGCATTAGCCTTGTGGTCGAGGAGACGGGCAGGGAAGCGGCCGCGCCCTCACCAGAGGAGACACGCGGCACCGCGCGCGCTCCCGCGCGGCTCATGGCAGGCGATACTCTGTTTCGCGGCAGCATTGGCCGCACCGACCTCTGGGGCGGCTCCCATACGCAAATTTTGGATTCCATCCGCGAAAAATTGCTGGTCCTGCCCGAGGATACGTCCGTTTATCCCGGCCACGGCGAAATCACGACCATCGGCTTCGAGCGCGCCCACAATCCCTTCTTTTCGTGACAGCCGCTCGCGCCGCCTTCGCCCTCCCGCGCATGATTGCTCACCGCCAAAAATAAAAGCGCCCCGATAAACTTCATCGGGGCGCCTGTATTTTTCGCACTCCGCTTCGATTACTGGTCCGCCTGCACCTTCTTGAGCGACGGCTTGGCAAACTGCCAGATCATGCCGGAGTCGTCGGCGCTGTGCGGGAAGAACTGAGCCGAGTTCGTGCCGGCGGGCAGAAGCACAATGTCCACGCGGCGGTTATAGGCAAGCCAGTCGATGTGCGTCTGTCGGAGGCGCCCCTTGGGCGGCTTGCTCGGGTTTGTCTCTTCGAGGTTCTTGACCGTGGCTGCCGCGAGCGGCCGTTCCTTGCCGTAGGCTGCGGTCTCAACCTTGTCGGCCGAGATGCCCTGATCCACAAGGAACTGCTTGATGCGCTCGACGCGCCGCTCGCTCAAGTCCTGGTTGAACGGCTTCGAGCCGCGCTCGTCCGCGTGGGCCTCGATCGAGAGCTTGGCGTCCGGATCGTATATCAGATAATCCTTGAATCCGGCGGCCAAGGTCGCCAGAGCCAGTTGCTGGCTCTTGACCAGTCCCAGCTGCGGATGCACCTTGTCCGGGTAGTCCGTGGGGTAGAAGATGCTCTGCAACGTGACCACCGGGATTGGTTCGACCGAGCCGGTAATGTGTATGCCGGCAACCTGCGTTGCAGACCCGCCGCAGACGTTCGTCGCCGTCAGCGTGTAGTTCTTCGTTTCGTCCACCGGGCGAATCGGCTGCCCCTGCTGCACCGGCGTTGTGTCCGCCGGTTCCGGCGTCACTGTCTGGCTGCCGTTCGGGTCCACTTTGCCGATAGGATCAATCGAAACAGAATCCGCGTTGGAGGTTTGCCAAGTCAGCGTGGACGGGTCTTGGACCACTACCTTGTCGCCCATCTTGCGGTAGTGAACCTCGGTCGGATTCGCTGTGAGCGAAGCCGTTACCACGGTATTCACATTCACCGCGGCAGGGCTGGTTACCACTCCGCCCGGGCCCGACGCCGTCATCGTATACGTTGTCGTGGCGTGCGGCGACACTGCCTGGCTGCCTGTCGCTGACACCGCCCCGACACCGTTATCAACGTTCGTATCCACCGCCTCGGACGTGTTCCAGCTCAGATTCGTGCTCTGGCCGCAATTGATGTTGGCGTTATCCACCGCGAAGCTGTTGATCTTCACAGGCGCCACAGCCACCGTCGCGCTGGCGATGCCCGCCTTGAACCGCGGCTGGGGCTTCAACTTGTTCCCGCGATTCCAATTGACGGTTTCCTGGGTGCCGGCGGGAAGATGGATCTTGACCTTCTTTCCGACTACCACGGTCACGTCGCCTTCCCAGATGGTTTTCCCGTGCCGCGTGACGACAAGGTGATGCTTTCCGGGCGGCAGAAGCAGGTTCTGATGCCAGACCCAATCCCAGTCGAACTCGTCCACGTGTCCGACAAAATAGCCAGGCGTTGTCCCGTTCGAAAGCACCGCGGCGCGCGGTTCGCCCGAGAATTGGATATCGCCAAAGGGTCCGCTTACGTCTCCTCCGCCGGATGAATTGAGCACGACATCCAGATCAGTCGTCTTCCCGGCTTGAATGTCCACATCCTGCGTGGACATCTTGTAGCCATAGTTCACCACCACCACGGTGTGTTTTCCGGCGGCGAGAGGTATGGATTGGTGTCCCTCGCGGATGGCATTGCCATCAACGAAAACATAAGCTTGGTGTGGAGACACCTTGATCTTGAGCTTTCCATCCTGTGCGAAGCCGGCATTCGCGCTGAACGCGATGGCGGCGACGATGGCAAGGATGAGGTATACGAATCTTCGCATTTGTTTCTCTCCTGAGTGGCTGTAGGCGGTTTAAACGGTTGCCCCTCGCGCCTTTACGGGGGGGAACCCTGGCCGGAGAAGGTAAGGTATATTCCTTAGCCTCTCGTTGTCAACTCCAATCGCTTGCGTTCTATCAGGTTGGTTGCCTCATGAAAGTGGTAGTCCAGCGAATCTGCTGCGCCTAGTGCTGGATGCCATTTCACGTCTATATTTTGATGTAATAGCCCGAACGACCGTTTCACCCAAAATGGTATTTCATGCATGCCCTCTTGGAACAACGTCCTTGACATGCAGCGGATTGGAAGGTAATGTTTCGTGAGGCCCGGTTTATTTTTGCGGGTCAAAGGATTTTGTAGCCGTGATTCGACCCTTTGGACACGAAGGCAGGGACGAAAGACAGTTCGCGAACCGGCTTGTCGTCGGGCTCGTACCTGTAGTAGTACAGGTATACACATCCCGGTCCGGAGGGTGAAGGCGAGCTGAGCAACGAAAGATTTAGGCTCCTGAAACCCACCGGCCGGAAACGAGGCTAGGTGGGTTTAATTTTTTGAGCGGGACTTTCGCAACGCAAAAGGAGATTTCGATGGGCAGTCATAACAAGCAGCCCCTGACCGGATCGAGGATTCTGTGGGAGTGTCTCGAGCGCGAAGGCGTCCGCCACGTTTTCGGCTATCCCGGCGGAGCCATTCTTCCCGCATACGACGCGCTGAAGCACAGCTCCATTCGCCACATTCTAGTGCGCCACGAACAGGGCGCCACGCACATGGCCGATGGCTTCGCGCGCGCCACAGGCGGCGTCGGCGTTGCCGTGGCCACATCGGGCCCTGGGGCCACGAACATGGTCACCGGCATCGCCACGGCCATGATGGACTCCTCGCCCATCGTCTGCATCACGGGCCAGGTGGGCAGCAAGCTGCTCGGCTCGGACGCCTTTCAGGAAACGGACATCACCGGCGTCACGCTTCCCATCACCAAGCACAACTATCTCGTCACGCGCGCCGAAGACGTCGCCCCCGCCGTCCGCGAGGCCTTCTACATCGCGAAGTCCGGCCGTCCCGGCCCCGTCCTCATTGACATCACCAAGGACGCGCAGCAGAGCACCTGCGAATTCGATTGGGAGGCGGCAGCGCCGCGTCCGCGCGGCTATCGCCCCGATCTCTCACCAGCCAAGAGCGAATATGACAAAGCCCTCCAGCTCATCAAGGAAGCAAAGCGCCCGCTGATTCTGGGTGGGCACGGCATCCTCGTTTCCGGCGCGGAGCAGGAGGTGCAAACCTTCGCGGAGCGCACGTCCATCCCCGTCGCCATGACGCTATTGGGCCTGGGCGCTCTTCCGGCCTCGCATTTTCTCAATCTCGGAATGATGGGCATGCACGGCGAAGCCTGGGTCAACAACGCCATTCAGGAAGCCGACCTGCTTCTGGCCTTCGGCATGCGCTTTGACGACCGCGTCACCGGCAACCTGAAAACCTACGCCGCCAACGCGAAAAAAATCCACATTGACATCGATCCCGCCGAAATCAATAAGAACGTGAGAGTGGACGTGGCTCTCGTCGGCGACCTGCGCAAAATCCTGCAAGAGTTGCTGCCGCGCATTGAAGTGCGCAACGGCAGTGAATGGCTCGACTCCATCAAGCGCATCAAGGGAGACGCCGCCGTCCGCGACATTCAGAATCTGCCCGACAACGGCCATCTCTACGCCGCGCACGTCATCAACGACATCTGGCGCGAAACCCGCGATGGCGACGCGGTCATCGTCACCGACGTCGGCCAGCACCAGATGTGGGAGGCGCAATACTACAAACACGAGCATCCGCGTTCGCTGGTCACCTCCGGCGGTCTCGGCACCATGGGCTTCGCCCTGCCCGCGGGCATCGGCGCGAAGGTCGGCCGCCCCGATGCGGACGTCTGGATCATCCCCGGCGACGGCGGCTTCCAGATGACCATGTGCGAGCTGGCCACTGTCGTTCAGGAAAATCTGAAGGTCAACATCGCCATCATCAACAACGGATTTCTTGGCATGGTCCGCCAGTGGCAGGAATTTTTCTACGACAAGAATTACGAAGCCACCCCGCTCCTCAGCCCCAACTTCAAAAAGCTGGGCGAGGCCTATGGCATCAAGAGTTTCGCCGTGAAGAACCGCGCCGACGTGATCCCCACGGTCCGCGCCGCAAAGGCTCACGACGGACCGGTTTTGATCGATTTCCAGGTCGAGCAGGAAGATTCCGTCTATCCGATGGTTGCGGCGGGCGCTTCGCTGAGCGATATGATCCGGCGGCCGACGCCTCTCGTCGAAACCGCCTCGGACGAATAGGACACGCTGATCATGATGCACACATTCGTGGTTTACGTCGAAAACAAGCCCGGCGTGCTCTCGCGCATCGTTTCGCTGCTGCGCCGGCGCGCCTTCAATATTGACTCGCTCACCGTCGGCCGCACGGAAAAGCCCGACGTCTCGCGCATGACCATCGTCGTGGACGCCACCGAAGACCAGGCGCGCCGCATCGTCGCCAACATCTACAAGCTCGTGAATGTCCTGCTCGTGGACGACATCACCAGCGAGCCCTCGCTCATGCGCGACCTTACGCTCGTGAAAGTCGCGGCAGCGCAGGAAACGCGTTCGCAGGTGCTCGAGCTCGCCAATGTCTTCCGCGCGCGCGTCCTCGACATCGCTTCCGATTCGATTACGCTCGAAATGACCGGCGGCGAGGAAAAAGTGGACCGCTTGCTGGAACTATTGAACCCCTATGGACTCCTGGAAGTGGTGCGCACCGGCGTCGTCGCCATGCGCCGCGGCGCAAAATCCGACCCGCTCCCCGCCGCCAAGCCCGCACCAGCCGGCGCCATGGACGACGTCGACCCCGCCTTCCACTCCGCGTAGGAGCGGTTCCCTCCGCGCCGTCATTCTGAACAGAGTCCCGCGCCCGTCCCGAAGCTTCGGGACGGGCGCGGGACTCCGTGACAACCGAGGTGCAACATTCGACGTCCCGTTCTCGACGATGCTAATTAAGAGTCCCATTCGAACCGAATAGGCGGCGAAGGCTACGATTTGATCGCGACGGGCTTCGTAACAGGAAAACGCGCGTCGATTTCTCGCAGTAAGGTCGCACATATTTCCAACAGTTGTCGGGCGTCCTGGACGATTAGTTTGTACGTTGCCCTAAAATAAGGGACCATCGATTCCCCACGATTATTCGGCTTCAGCTGAGCTAGCGGAACGCCGAGCAAGTCCGGCCATGTTTCATACTGCAAAAACAGCGCTCTTGCCTGTTCGTGGATGTCCAGAATCAGCCCCATGATCGCGGGGTCTAGATTTCTCGAGAAGAGAGACAAAATTCGTTCTGCGTCTTTCACGCTATTGACCATATTGTTCGCAAACGTGCGCCAAGCCTTTTGATTTATTTCAGCAAGCCGATCAATATTAGGCAGAAGCTGCCCCTCAATGAGCGCGACCATCGCAGCCCGCATGCGCCTCGGGTCACTTGCGACTTCCAAGTCTACAGATGCTGGTGGCCACCGTAAGCCTAGGGCCTGCCTTACGCTTGAAGTAGTGCCGTTCGCCAGGATGTTTACCTGCCTGCTGATGTGGCTCATTACCTTGGTCCACTCGTGCTGTTCATTTCGCCGGATGATTTTCTCCACGTAAAACACCGTAACCATGCTACCGAGCAATCCAGCGGCGAGATTCACCAAAAGGCCGCGCCAAGGGTCAGCGACATAGAAACTAGCCAGGATCAAGACCCCTGCACCCAAGGTTAGAGGTCCGACAAGAACAGTAAGTAAGAAATGCTTTTTCATCGGGCCTCCCGATTCGAAGTCTATCAAATCTTCGCCGCCCTGCAATTGTCGACAGCTTCAAACCCACGCAATAACAATGACATCGATTTTTCTAATCGACACAAAACCGGGCTGTGCGAATGACATATCAGCCCCGCTTATCGAACGCAGGGCCAGAATCTAAGAATGGCTTCGGGGTTTGCGAACGAATTTCGAATGACGAATTTCCAGTTTCGAGGCATTTCCGCCCTCCCGGCGAGGGCCGCGTCGTTCTTTGAAAAACCGAATCGGCGAGTCCACACACTCTACCGTGGGAGACATCCCTCGCCCCTAGCTCGATGCTGATTTCCGCTTCGCGCCGTGCGGCTTCGGCCGCAGCGCCGCGAGAAATTGGTCGAGCGGCAGCGTGTTGATCACGTCCTTCTTCTCGATCCAGCCGCGCCGTGCCGTGATGACTCCATATTTCATGAACGTGAGATTCGCCGCCGTGTGCGAGTCGGTCGAAATCACGATTTTCACTCCGCGCTGCTTCGCCATTCGCAGTTGCACATCCTTCAAATCCAGCCGGTCGGGATAGGCGTTGCACTCCATAGCCACGCCGTGGCGCGCGGCCGCGTCGAAAATCTTCTCCATGTCGTAATCGTAGGGATCGCGCCGCAGCACCAGCCTTCCCGTGGGATGCGCAATAATCTGCGTATACGGATTCTCGATGGCCGCGAGAATCCGCTCGGTCATCTCCGAGCGCTCCATATTCATGTAGGAGTGCACCGACGCGACCACCACGTCGAGCTGCGCGAGCACATCGTCTTCCAGGTCGAGCGAGCCGTCCTTTTTGATGTCCACTTCAATTCCCGCGAGCAGCCGAATTCCCGGCACGCGCGCCTGCGCCGCCTTGATTTTTTTGATTTGCTCGAGCGTGCGCTTCTCGTCCATGCCGTGCGCCACGGTGACGGCCTGCGAATGGTCCGTCAGCGCAATGTATTCGTACCCCAGCGCCCGCGCGGCCTCGCCCATCTCCTCGATCGAGTTTTTGCCGTCGGAAGCTGTCGTGTGCATTTGGAGATCGCCGCGAATGTCCGCAAGCTTCACGAGCTTGGGCAGCGTGCCGTGCTCCGCCGCCTCGATTTCTCCGGTCATCTCGCGCAGTTCCGGCTCGATGTAGGCGAGCTTCAGCTTCGAGTAAATCTCCTCCTCGGTTTTGCTCGCCACCACTTTCCCGCCTTTGAGCGTCGTCAGCGCGTACTCGTTCAGCGTCCAACCCATTTCATTGGCGCGGTGGCGCAGCGCCACGTTGTGTTCCTTCGATCCCGTGAAATAGAGCAGCGCCGCACCGAAGCTCGCCTTATCGAGCAGCCGCACATCCACCTGCATGCCGCTCGTCAGCAGCACGCTCACTTTGTTTTCTCCGTGCGCGAGCGTCTGCTTGATAGGCGGATATTTCAGAATATGTTCCGCGACGGCGTCCACATCCTTCTGTTTGTCGCGCTCCGGCCGCATGGTCACCAGCAGGTCGAGATCGCCGATGGTTTCCTTCCCGCGCCGCAGCGATCCGGCGGGCGTCACCGACTCAACTGCCTCGCCGGCCTTGGCGATATACGCCGCGAGTTTTTGCGCCTCTTCGTCCGCCACGTTGATGAGGAACCTGCCGGAACCGGACAAGTGCTTGAATTGCTCGGCGGCCTTCAAAATATTCTGCTCGCTCTTTTCGCCGAATCCGTCGAGGTCGCGCAGCTTTTCTTCGCGCGCCAGCTTTTCCACGCCTTCGACCGTGGCCACCTTGAACTTCTTCCACAGCAGCGCGACCTTCTTCGGCCCGAGCGATTGCAATTCGAGCAGTTCCAGAATGGTCGGCGGATATTTCTTCAGCAGCTTTTGGCGCAGGCTGTAGTCGCCGGTGGCGAGGATTTCGCGTATGTGCTCGGCCATGCCTTCGCCGACGCCGGGCAGCTCCTTGAGCTTCTTCTCATCCTTGGCGATTTCTTCGATGCGTTCGGGCATGTTTCCGAGCAGCTCCGCGACTCGCTCGTAGCTGCGGTAGCGCCCAATGATCGCGCCGTCAATTTCGAGCAGTTGCGCCGTCTCGCGCAGTATTTTCGCTACGTCTCTGTTTTCCATATGGACCTATCTCCGTCGCGCAATAAAACTCGCGTAGTACAAAATCCCCGCCACGGACTTCGCGTCGCAAATCTTCCCGGCGCGAATCCATTTTTCAGCCTCGCGCAGCGTCAAAATTCGCTGGGTGATTTTTTCGTCATCCTCGGGCCGTGCGGTGCCTTTCGTCAAGCCCTCCGCCAAAAATATCACCATGCGCTCGCCGAGCATCCCCGGGGAAGGGAACACCTCAAGCAGCTTGCGAATTCGCCGCGCCGTATAGCCGGTTTCCTCCTCCAATTCGCGCTTGGCTCCCTGCGGAAAACTTTCGTTCGGCTCTTTGTGCCCGGCGACCAGCTCCCAGAGATATTGTCCGGCCGCATGGCGATACTGCCGAATCAGCACGATTCGCCCATCCGGCAGAACCGGCAGGACGACCACCGACCCCGCATGCGTCACAATCTCGCGCACCACCTCGATGCCGCTCGGCTCGATCACTCGGTCGCGCCGCACGCCGAACACGCGCCCCTGGAACAGGACTTCGCTGCTCACAATCCGCGCACGTTGGATGATTTTCTTACGATGTCGCTTCACTCGGCCTCCCCATATTCGCCGTTCGGATTCTACCCCGTCCCTTGTTTCGTCCGCTTCCTTTGCTTGCTCTCACTCGACTATACTGGCCCAGGCGCTTTCATGCCCATCAACACCGTAATCATAGACGACGAACGCCCCGCGCGGGATGAGCTTGCCTATCTCTTAAAATCATTTCCCGAAATCAACGTGATCGCGCAAGGGAAGAACGGCATCGAAGCCGTCGCCCTAATCAAGGAGCACAATCCCGATCTGGTGTTCCTCGACGTGCAGATGCCGGGCCTCGACGGCTTCGGAGTGATCCGCAAACTCGCGGAGCGCAAATTGCCCCGGCCGCAAATTATCTTCGCCACGGCGTACGACCAATATGCCGTGGAGGCCTTCGAAGTGAACGCCGTGGATTACGTTTTAAAACCCTTCGACAAGGCGCGCATCGCAAAGGCCATTCAGCGCGCCAAGAAAATGCTGGAGGCCAGCGCCTCGACGGTGGAGCGCCTGGAAACACTGGTCGGCCAGTTGGGCGCAGGTGTGGCAGCGCCCAAGGCCAAGCTGGCGCAACCGCTCAAGCTGCTGGTGAAATCGCAGTCGCGCCTGATCCTGATTGACGCCGAGGACATGATCTATGCCTCCATCGAGGACGGCTCGATTACCGTTTTCTCGCGCGACATTGACGGCGTCTCGAACTATCGCACCATCGAAGAGCTGGCCGCGGCTCTCGATGGCGACGTCTTTTGGCGGCCGCACCGCTCCTACCTGGTCAACATCAATCACATCAAGGAGGTGGTGCCGTGGTTCAAATCGAGTTACATGCTGAAGATGAACGACAAGCGTGCGAGCGAAATTCCCGTTTCGCGCGGCCAGACCAAGCGGCTGCGCGAATTGCTGAAGTTGTAAATCCGCTGCGGCGGACTGTAAGTCCGCTGTGGAGGGCTGTGACCGCGCCGCCCGCATGTCAGGCTATGGCTGGGAATAATAGCCGTCACGCGCCTGTATGGTGAGGTCCTTTTGATTCACAGTGACGACAATCTTGTGATAGCTCGCCGCAGGATCTGAACTGTCGGGCACATAGCTCAGAACGTACTGGTTCTTCAGATCCTCTTCAATCTGCGCGTAGATCTGATCCACCGTCAATTTCTTGGAAACTAAAAATAGCTGGCCGCCCGTTTCAGTCGAGATGCGGCTAAGGACTCTTTGCGCATTCGCTTTGTCACCATGCTCGTAGGGACGCGTTCTTCCGCCACCTCCGCCGCCTCCACCCCATCCACCGCCACCACCACCTCCGGGCCATCCCATACCGCCAGCCTGGCCGCCCCAGCCGCCGTGACTGTGATGCCCCTCGCCATTCTCTTGCGTCTCCTCTCCTCCAAACAATATCGAGTAGACGATGGTGTCGGCGCGCTGCGCGGATTCAATAGCATCTTCCAGGGATTCTTTGCTGCTTCTGTCCACGCCGTCCGTGAGGACAACAATCGCTTTGCGGCCCTGCTGCTTCTTCATCAGCTCGTTTGAGGCCAGGTAGGTTCCGTCATAGAGCAGGGCGCCCCGGTCGCGGTGCTCATCGGATGAGCCTCCCTCGTCGGTTTGCTGTTGGTCGGAGATTTCGAGCGACGCGAGCGCGGACTGGAGCTTCTCGCGGGAAGAGGTCAGGTCCTGGAGGAGCTCCACCTGGTAGTCGAAGTGAATGAGGTATGCGCGGTCTTTGTCCTCGCGGAGCATGTGATCGAGGAACGCGTAGCTCGCCTTGCGCTCGTCGTCCAGAACGCTACTCTGGCTTCGGCTCGTGTCCACGAGCAGCCCAAGCGTAAGAGGGAGATCGCTTTGCCGCGCAAAAGAGGAGATGGTTTGCGCGCGGCCGTCTTCATCCAGGACGAAATTCTCTTTCTTCAGATCGGACACGATTTTCCCGTGCTTGTCGCGAACCGTAGCGTACACGGTAACGATCTTGGATTGAACTGTAGCTTTCGCCTGCTGCTGAGCTTTCGACGCGCCGCCCACAGCCAGAAGCGAACCAATCACGAGGGCCGTCCGAATAGTTAAGACCAGCCATACGGCTGCTGCCAGTGTTGGCGATTCTTCAAGCGTGCGGCGTGCGAGCTGGGCATCGAAGTATCTGGGTAGATTCTACCACCGCGAGAGAAGTTGCCCGCGCGACAGTCGCCGGCAGCGTCCGGCAGTGAGTAAATTTTCTTCTAGGAGGGCGGGGTTTCAACCCCGCCGAAATCAGCGCGTAAGTAGATGGGCTTCAGCCCCTGAAGCCATGTCCTTACGCCCGATTCAGGCGCTGGCTCCGGCGGAATGTGCTAGCATCTGTTGTTCGTTTTTTCGAGAGGCGAGCCGCGATTTTGGAGATTTCGACAAGAGTGGAAAAGAAAAAGAGAGTTGTCAGCGGCATGAGGCCCACTGGCCGCCTCCACCTGGGACACTACTTTGGCGCCCTGCAAAACTGGCTCAAGCTCCAGGAAGAGTATGAGTGCTGCTTCTTCGTCGCGGACTGGCACGCGCTGACGACGCATTACGAGGACACGTCGTCCGTAGCCGAAAATACCCTGCAAGTGGCCATGGACTGGCTTTCCGTCGGCCTCGATCCGGCGAAGGCCACGCTCTTCATCCAATCGGATATTCTCGAACACGCCGAGCTGCACCTGCTGCTCTCGATGATTACGCCGCTCTCATGGCTTGAGCGCGTGCCGACCTATAAAGAGCAGATCGAGAATCTCAAGGACCGCGACCTCGGCACCTATGGTTTCCTCGGCTATCCGCTCCTGCAGTCTGCTGACATTGTGATTTACGACGCCGGCCTCGTGCCCGTGGGTGAAGACCAAGTCCCGCACGTGGAGCTGACGCGAGAAGTGGTGCGCCGCTTTAACCATCTGACGGGCGTGTCACTACGCGAGGGTAACGTGCACGACTCAGCGAATGTACAATTTGTCAGAGCCCTGGCTGGATTTTGTTCAAACTATTTTCCCGCCCCTATGCCCGACTGGGGTCGAGAACCTGTCACAGAGGAAATTTTAGAGTGGCTGCGCCGAGCGATCGTTAAGACTGCTCAGGAAGTTGGCTTTGATAATGTCCTGAAATCGAACAAGGGCTTTGAAAGACTGGCCCAATTCAAGCCGGTCTTAGCCGAGCCCGCGCCACTGCTCACCGCTACGCCGCGGTTGCCGGGACTCGACGGTCGTCGGATGGCAAAGAGCTATGGCAACGCCATCTGGCTGAGCGATCCGCCCGACGAAATCCGCACCAAGGTCCGCAACATGGTGACGGACCCGCAGCGCCAGCGTCGAACGGATCCTGGCCGCCCGGAAGTGTGCCCTGTGTTCGCGTGGCACAAACTGTTTTCGCCACCGGAAACGATTGCATGGTCGGACAACGGCTGCCGCACAGCGGGCATCGGCTGTATCGAGTGCAAGGCCGCGATGGCTGATAATCTCGTAAAATGGATTGAGCCTATTCAGGCACGCCGCAAAGAATTTGAGGCGCATCCGGAAAAAGTTTGGAGTATCCTCGACGCCGGTGGGAAGCAGGCGCACAAGGCCGCGAAGAAAACGATGAAGCGCGTGCGCAACGCGATTTTCAAGTGGGATGAGGCGAAGAAAGAGAAATCCTTTGGCGGGCAGGCGGCGTCTACCTCAAAATGACGGGCACGAACCGATCGCGAGAGGCAACTGAATTGGCGTCACCCTATCGCATCAATCTGCCGATATACGAAGGGCCGCTCGATCTCCTGCTCGATCTGATCCGCAAGCAGGAGATGGACATCCACAACATCCCCATCGCCAAAATCACCGAGCAGTATCTCGATTACCTCCATCGTCTCGAAAAGCTCGATATTGACGTCTCCTCCGACTTCGTCTACATGGCCGCCACGCTAATTCACATCAAGTCGAAAATGCTGCTGCCGGTCGACCCGCTGGCGGGTCCCGAGGAACAGCTCGACCCGCGCGAGGAACTCGTCCACCGGCTGCTCGAACACGAAAAGTTCAAGAATGCCGCGCAGCTCCTCTACCAGAAGCAGCAGATCGAGGACCACGTCTGGTCGCACCCGGATCGCTCGCTCTACACAGGAGACGCGGTCGAGGGCGAACTGGTCGTCAGCCTCGTGGACCTGGTGAAGACGTTCCAGCAGGTGCTCGAGCGCCGCAAGGAAGTGCCCAAATTCGAGCTGCGCCACGATTCGGTGACCATTGCGCAGATGATGGACCGCCTGCGCCAGCGCCTACTGGCCACGGACGAGCCCATCTCGCTCGTCGAATTCTTCGGTTCGTGCGAGACGCGCAACGCCATGATCGTGGCGCTGCTGGCCGTGCTCGAAATGGTCCGCATGCAGGCGGTAATTCTGGTGCAGACCGAGCTTTTTGCGGATATCGGTCTCCGCAAGCATAAGATGTTCGACGCGGTGTTTGCCGGAGCCGATGCCATGTCCAAAATCGAGGAGCAATACCTGTGAGCAACACGCCCGAGGAAATCCAGGCCGCGCTCGAAGCCATCATCTACGCCGCGGACGAGCCCGCGACGCTCGACCAGATCGCGCACGCGCTGGACGTCGAAAAACCCGTGGCGCGCGCGGCGCTCGACCTTCTCGTAGCCTCGTATCAGACGAACGAGCGCGGCATCGAAGTGCGCAAGGTCGCCGGGGGCTGGAAGTTTTACACCAAGGCGCAGCACCACGACGCAGTGCGCAAATTCATAAAGAGCATTAAGCCGCCGCTGCGGCTTACCATGCCCGCGCTCGAGACGCTCGCGGTGATCGCCTATAAGCAGCCCGCCACGGTACCGGAAATCAACGAGATTCGCGGCGTCAACGTCGGCGGCGTCATCAAGACTCTTTTGGAAAAGCATCTCATCACCACGGCGGGCCGCAAGGAAGCCATCGGCCGGCCCATTCTCTATCGCACGTCGCGCCAGTTTCTGATGCGCTTCGGACTTTCCGATCTCGATGAACTGCCCAGCCTCAAGGAATTCGAGCAGCTTGCCCAGGCCGCGCTGGGCTCCGACGCTGGCATCGCCCCCACGGAGCCTGGCGACGCGACGCCGGAGGAATCGGCCAGCAACGAACACGCGCAGACGGAACAGGAGAACGCGGGGCCATCTATTGCTCAATCCGATGCCCAGTCCGATGCCCAGTCCGAAAATCCGCCCGAAGTTGTTCCGGAATCCTCGGATGATTCCACGCCGGAGCAGTCGAAAACTGCAAGCGCCGGCAAGTCCACGGATTCATAAGCCCCTTTTATCCAAGCTGCCGGTGTAGAATCCATACGCATCGCAAACATTCATGCTCGAACGCCTGCAAAAAATCATCGCGCGCGCCGGCCTGGCCTCGCGGCGCCACGCCGAAGAGCTGATCGCCTCGGGCCAGGTCACGGTCAATGGCCGCGTGATCACCGAACTCGGCACGAAAGCCGACGAATCGCGCGATCACATCAAGGTGTCGGGAAAACTGCTGCGGCCGGAAGGGCAGCGCGCATATCTGCTGCTCCACAAGCCGCCGGCCGTCGTCTCGACGATGAGCGATCCCGAAGGCCGCGTCTCGCTCCGGGACCTGCTGCACGGCGTTCCCGAGCGTGTTTTCCCCGTGGGGCGGCTCGAATACCATTCCTCGGGCCTCGTTCTGCTCACGAACGATGGTGACCTCGCCAACCGCATCCTGAAGTCGCGCAGCCTTCCGCAGACGTACCATCTGAAGCTCAAATCCCTGCTTACCTTCGCTGAAGTTGAAGCGATTTCGCGCTCGACGGGCGCGAGCATCTCGCGCCTTCGCGGGAAGGACTCTCCGTGGTATGAAGCGACGCTTTCCGACGCCCGCCGCGACTCCTTGCGCGAGAGGCTTTTTCAGACGGGCCACCGAGTGGAAAAAATGAAGCGCACCGCCATCGGCAATCTCACGCTCGAATCCCTCGCGCCGGGGCACCACCGCCCGCTTTCGCCTGCGGAAGTTTCCGCGCTGTCTCGCTCGCTGGATAAGGAATCGCTCCCCGCCGCTGCGCGGAAACCAGCGCCCAGGGCAGCGAAGCAGCGCAAACCACCCCCACGACGCAGCAAGTCCTAGTACCTACAGTATTGGAAATATTTTTGAATTTTTCTCCACGCTTGCCTCCCATTTTCCCGCCACTTTCAAGTATGATGTCGGGCAACGAAGGGAATTGCCTGAAAGACACGACCTTTATTTTCTGTGTCCGAAGGATTGTTTGGCCCGTGCCTTGCGCGCAGATAGTCACTTGTGCGCCAGAGGGCGATTCCTTGAAGAGATGAAATATTCAGGCGCGGCGGTTGGGACGCGCCGGAGCCGAACGCACACGAAAGGAACTCTGAAGACTAAAATGGGCAATTCTACCGAAATCCCCTATCCCGGCAAGAATCCTTCCTTGGAGCTGCACGCCGGGGATCCCGTCACGAACTCTCTCAAGAACAGCCGCACGATCGCGGTTGTGGGTCTTTCGAGCAGAAGCCACCGCCCAAGCTACGGCGTGGCCGAATACATGCAATCCGTTGGCTACCGCATCATTCCCGTCAATCCCAATGAGAGCATGGTGCTGGGCGAGACGTGTTACCCGCGCCTGGAAGACATTCCGGGGCGCGTTGACATCGTCAACGTTTTCCGCCGGTCCGAATTCGTTTCCGATATCGTGGAATCCGCCATTCGCGTCGGAGCACCGGCCGTTTGGATGCAGGAAGGCATCATCCATCACGAAGCCGCCGAGCGCGCTCGCCGCGCCGGGCTTATCGTCGTCATGGACTCCTGTATCTTGAAGGAGCATATCAAGCGCTTCCGCTTGCAGTAGGAAATCGTCGCGGCCTGCAGTCTTGAGGCACTAGCGTGGCACTGCCGGCAGGCAGGGAAGCCCCGCCCGCACAAGTTTTTCCCCTTCTTTTCTTCTCCGCTCAGCGCAACGGATACATTTTCAGGATATTTTTCCCCGGCTCCGTGACCGCTATCGCCTCTCCATCCGGCGCAATCCCAAAAGCGTGATAAGAGAGACCGTGCAGCGCGGGCACAAAGCTCCCGTCATAAACTCCCACCCAAACGAGATCGCTCGACTCCTCGTCCGGTCCGCGTTTCAGCAGGACGCGCTTCTCGTCCGGCCCCCACGCGATTTCCCCCACTCCCGCGGGCCTGTGAACCGGCCTGGATGGATCGGCCAGCTCGATGACCTCGAGAACGTCTCCATCGGAAAAATAGGCGATCTTTTTCCCCGAAGGCGACACGATCAATTCACCCTGGTAGGCATCCACGCGCGCAATCTCTTTCACGGTTTCATGCACGAGGTCCAGCTGCACAAGGGTCTGGCGGCCGTGAATGCTCAGGTTTTCGGAAACGGCAAAGACCTGATTTCTTTCCGCGTCCCAGGCCACCGCTACGAATGTGCTTCCTTCGAAGAGCGCCTTCGCGCCTCCCTGTGCGGGATTAACGCGGAAGATCTGGTAAGGCCGCGTGGGCGTCGTGTAGACCACAGTTGCGCCATCCGCCAGCCACGTTGCATGGCTCGCATTTTCAATGAAGCGCGTGCTCAGCCCTTGCACCTTGATTTCGCCGCCTTTGTCGTCAACGAGCGCCACCGATTTTCCGCCGCTGGCCGGCTCGTCCACGGACGCCGGCTTCTGCGTCGTCATGTTCACGGCGATCCGCTGGCCGTCCGGCGACCACGCGAACGAATCCACCATATAGCTCGAGGGCGGCGGGACGGGCATGAACTTGTTGACGTCCACGATCTGCTTCTGCCCTCCCTTTGGCGACGCGATCCATATCTCGTCGCGCTCGATAATGAGCTTCTTGATTCTCTTCATGTGTGGAACCGCGTAAACGATGCGGTTGTCCGGCGCGATGGCAAAGGCGCGGCAATCCTGCTCGATGGTCACAAGCGGCGTTTCCTGTGCCAGCATACCGAGCGGCGTGAGAACCAGCGCTGCAGCCACGACCGCAAGCGTCGCAAAACGTGGATTTAGTTGCAGGCGCTCATTGCCCGACGTCCGGTCACGCCTCACTTGGCATCCTCTTTCTCTTTGCCATCACCCTTTTTCCGCACGCGCCGAATCTCCTCAAGCCTTTGCCGGATGCGCGCCTCGAATCCCTGGTCGGTAGGCTTGTAATAAGCGCGGCCCAGCAGGCTTTCCGGCAGGCAGGTCATATCCGTCACCTTTTCCGGCGCGTCGTGCGCATACTGATAGTCCTGGCCATAGCCCAAGTGGCTCATCAATCCCGTCACGGCGTTCCTTAGATGCAGCGGCACGGGCTCTGCAATGGTCTTTTGCAGATCGTCTTTCACGGCGCCATATCCCGTATAAAGCGCATTCGATTTCGGCGCGAGCGACAAATATACCGCCGCTTGCGCGAGAGCCAGATGCCCTTCGGGCGCCCCGAGAAAGTCGAAAGCGTCTTTAGCCGCCAGCGTCACGGCCAGCGCTCCAGGCTCGGCCAGTCCGATATCTTCGCTCGCCATGCGCACCATGCGCCGCGCAATGTACAGCGGGTCTTCGCCGGATTCGAGCATGCGCGCCAGCCAGTAGAGCGCCGCATCGGGATCGGAATTTCTCACCGACTTGTGCAGCGCCGAGATGAGATTGTAATGCTCCTCGCCGGACTTGTCGTAGGGCAGCAGCTTTTTCTGCAGCACGTCTTCAAGCCGCGCTTCCGATAGCACGCGCCGTCCACCCGCGTCCGGCTCCGTGCCGAGCACGAGCGCCTCGAGCGTGTTGTACGCCGAGCGCGCGTCGCCATTCGCCAGGATCGCAATGCGCTCGAGGATTGCGTCGCTCGCCTCTGCGCGTTCGCCGCCCAGGCCTCGCGCCGTATCTTCGAGCGCCCGGCGCAACAGCGTGACGATCTGTTCCTTCGAGAGCGGATGGAGCACGTACACCTGCATCCGCGAAAGCAGCGGCGCAATCACCTCGAAGGATGGATTCTCCGTCGTCGCGCCAATCAGCAGGATATTCCCCGCTTCGACGTGGGGCAGAAAGGCGTCCTGCTGCGCGCGATTGAAGCGGTGTACCTCGTCCACGAACACGATGGTCCGCTGCCCGTACCTTCGCGCTCCTTCGGCGCGGGCCATCACCTCCTTGATTTCCTTGATTCCGGCGAGCACCGCGCTGAAGGGAATAAACTCGGACCGCGTCGTCCGGGCAATGATGCGCGCAAGCGTCGTCTTTCCGCACCCCGGCGGGCCCCACAGGAGCATGGAGCTCAATTCATCGCGCTCGATCTGCGTGCGCAGCGGTTTGCCCGGTCCCAGCAACTCTTCCTGCCCGATGAATTCATCGAGTGTCTGCGGACGCATGCGGTCCGCCAGCGGCCTCCCGCCCTGCGGCTCCTCTTCCGGCTCGATAGCTCGAAACAGTCCCATGCGATTTCCTGGTCTCCTGTTCTACTCGGTTTCTCCCGGCGCGGTTTTTCTTCTTCGCCGCGAAATCTCATAGAGAAGCACCGACGCCGCAACCGCCGCGTTCAGCGACTCGACCTCTTCGCTCACCGGAATCGAAATCGTGGCGTCCGCCGCGTGCTCCACTTCCGCCGGCAATCCTCGACCCTCGCTGCCGATAAAGAGCGCCAAACGATCATCAACCGCCCAGGCCGGGGAGTCGAATCCATTCTCCGTGCGCCCGTTCGCCGCCAGAATCTTTACCTGCTCGATCTTGAGCTGCGCCAAAAGCACAGGAATAGCCATCCCGCGCAGCACGGGCAGCCGCAGCGCGGAGCCCGCAGACGCCCGCAGCGCCTTCGGCGACCATGGATCGGCAGTCCCGCGCGCAGCCACCACGCCCGTAGCGCCGAACGCCTCAGCCGACCGCAAGATTGTTCCCACGTTCCCCGGGTCTTGCACTCCCGCCAGCACCACGATCAGCGGAGCGCCGCCGCGCGATGCGCCGTTGCCGTTGAGCACGTCCTCGAACCCCCACTGCGGCTGGCGGAATAATGCGGCCACCCCCTGCGGTGTCTCCGTTTCCGCGACGCTCTGGAAAAGCTTGTCCGTGGTTCGCAGGATGCGCGCACGAGGAATTCCCGCCTCGCTCGCCGCCGCCGCGCGCAGGATGTCCTCCAGAGCGTGCTCGCCGGCGTCGCTCACCAGCAGCGCTTCAGCTTCCAGGCCCGACCGCAAAGCTTCCTCCACAAGTTTGGGCCCTTCAATTCCCAGGGGTTCGTCTCCGGCGGGTCCCGTGCCGCGCAGCGCCGCTCGAAACTTTTTCAGCCACCTGTTTTCGCGGCTGGTAATTTTTTCGGCGTGCGTCTCTTCGCCCCGTTCGTGGAGCGATTGCCGCGCGCGCGGGGCAGGTGATTGCGCCATGTGGCAAGCGTAGCAAACGCTCCTTGCGGGGTAAACTGCCGATGAGTCGCGATCCCCGAATAAATCCGGCCGCTCACTGGCCAGGGCGCCCGGTGAGGAGACCGTGCTCAGTTAACCCATTGACTTCACGCTATTTGCGCCTTGCGAAAACCTGCTATAATGGTTCTCGTATCGTGGCGCGCGGTTCCCGCATCCAATAACCGTGCGGGTAGATATTCAGCGCGTAACCCTGGAGGGTGAAAAATGGTTCAGCTTACACCGACGGCTATTGGCAAGGTGAAAGAGATTCTTTCGCAGCAGACTCCTGTGCCGACCGGTCTGCGCATCGCCGTCGTGGGAGGCGGCTGCTCGGGCTTCAGCTATCACATGGCCTTTGAAAATCAGGTCAACGAAACCAGCGACAATATATACGAGTTCGACGGCCTCAAGGTTCTGGTCGACCAGATGAGCGAGATGTATCTCGAAGGCGTCTCCGTGGACTACATCGAGACTCTCGAAGGCTCCGGCTTCAAGTTCAATAACCCGAACGTCAAAAGCACCTGCGGTTGCGGCAGCTCCTTTAGCGTGTAAAGCAGCAAGCAGCCGGGCGGTGTTGCCGCCCGGCTGCTGCCCCGGGACCCCGCATCAAGTTCAATGCCGTCCTTTTGTTTCCGCCCCTCCTCGTGTGGATTGCTCCGCGTAATGGAAAAACAAAAAGCCCCACCCTCACACACCGAGGGTAGGGCACCCGCAACTGCGTACTCCAAAGGGAAGTCGCGCAATGGTATTATCCCGCCATGATATCAAGCGATGCCACGGATGCGTCGCAGCGCGAAAGCCTGGACCACGCGCCCGGTTGTTACGAGCCCTAATCAGTGAGCGAGGGCTGGGCTGGCCGCAGTCGGGCAGCATTCTTGCAACGTGTCTTCGTCAGGAGGAATGACATGTCAAAAATCGTCGGCTTGACTTGCGCAGCCATGCTCCTACTTCTCACCGCAGCGGCGCCACAAAGCGGTCAATTCTCGAAATATAAGGCCGTTGAAGCCTACGAAATTCGGCCAGGCATTCTGATGATGCCAAGGTATTCGGCTGACGGGCAGGTCTGCGAGATCGGACTGGAGAAGCTGCATTACTCGCCGGAAATAATCAGGCTGGACTCCAGCTTATCGCGCGCGGAGATTGACCAACTTTTCAACGAGCTCGTGCCAGCCGATGAAAGAGGCCCGAGGTCAAAGGATTTCGAAAGGGATTTAATCACGCAAGAGGGCGGCGGTATCACGACAACCGCGGTCTTTGAAAATGTGACAATTCAAATCTTTGGTAAGGACTTGTCCGCGCCGCATAAGCATGAAATTGTTGAAGACGATATCGTCGCCATTGTTCGCTGGAAGAATCGAAAATGCCAATAGGTTGGCCGCCCCCCTGTGGCGGCTGCGCCTGTGGCAGTCGGGCGCCCGGTGTATCGCTGCGCAGGTTCATACGTCAACGGCGCGAAATGCCGCGATTGAAAACCAGCGCCAAGGCCGTTATGCTGTTTGCATCCAATGAAAATTGCCCTGGCCCAGTTCAACCCGACCGTTGGCGATTTCGAAGGCAATTCAGCTCGCATTATCGAGCTCGCGCGCCAAGCGCAGTCCGGCGGCGCTGACCTCGCCGTCTTTTCCGAGCTTAGCCTTTGCGGCTATCCTCCACAGGACCTGATCGAGCGGCCTTCCTTCGTCCTTCGCAATCAGACCGAGCTGCGCCGCCTGGCGAAGTCCATCGCCCTCCCCTCGCTCGTCGGCTTCGTCGGCAAGGCGCAGGACGACACCGGAAAGCCCGTGGCGAATTGCGCGGCCCTTATCTCGCAGGGAAAAATTCTTTTCGAGCAGCGCAAAATGCTGCTTCCCACCTACGATGTTTTCGACGAATCCCGTTACTTTCAGCCCGCGAACATGCAGTATCCCTTTCAGCTCGGCGCCGAAAATCTGGGCATCACCATCTGCGAAGACAGTTGGAACGACAAAAATTTCTGGGTCGAGCGCTTGTACGCCCGCGACCCCGTGGCGGAACTCGTCGGGAAGGGCAGCACGCTGATATTGAACATCTCCTCTTCGCCCTACACCCTGGGCAAGCGCACCCTGCGCCACGACATGCTCCGAGCCATCGCCCGAAAACATCATCTCCCGGTCGTTTACGTCAACCAGGTGGGCGGCAACGACAGCCTCATCTTCGATGGATCGAGCGTGGCCTTTCTGCCCGATGGCCGCATCGCCGCGCTCGCGAAATCCTTCGAAGATGATCTCGTCTTCTTCGACACAGCAGCCGGCACAGGCGATATCCGCCCGCCGCTCGACGACGAAAGCGAAGCCGCCTATCGCGCCCTGGTGATGGGCACGCGCGACTACGTTCGCAAATGCGGCTTCCGCAAGGCCGTCGTCGGCTTGAGCGGGGGCATTGATTCCTCGCTGGTGGCAGCCATCGCCGCCGATGCCCTCGGCCCGGAAAATGTCCGAGGCGTGGCCATGCCCGGTCCGTATTCCTCCGAGGGCAGCCTCCGCGATGCCCGGCTTCTTGCTGCCAATCTTGGCATCGAGCTGCTCGTCCTGCCTATCAACGAGGCATTCAAAACCTACCGTGAAACGCTCGACAAAACGTTTGCCGGGCTGCCCCAAGATATCACCGAGGAAAATCTCCAGGCTCGCATTCGCGGCAACCTGCTGATGGCGCTCTCGAATAAATTCGGCTCACTGGTGCTCAGCACCGGAAATAAATCCGAAGTCGCCGTGGGATACTGCACGCTCTATGGCGATATGGCGGGCGGCCTGGCCGTGATCTCGGACGTGCCCAAGACCATGGTGTACGAGCTCGCGGATTTCGTGAATCGCAGAAGCGAGCGCATTCCTCAGGCCGTGATCGCCAAGCCCCCCTCGGCTGAACTACGCCCCAATCAGAAGGACCAGGATACACTTCCTCCCTACGACGACCTCGACCGCATCCTGAAGGCCTACGTCGAGGATCTCCGCACGCCCGAGGAGATCGCCGAGGAGTGTCGCCTTCCTCTCGACATGGTCCGCGCCGTCACCCGCCAGGTGGAGCGCTCGGAGTACAAGCGCAAGCAGGCGCCTCCCGGCCTTAAAATCACGTCGAAGGCTTTCAGCGTTGGCCGCCGCTTTCCGTTGGCGCAAAAACTCTCGCCGTAGCGCAAAGAGGGAAGCGAAGGCCCGGTTTTTTCGTTGTTGCCATCACGCCTGCCGCTGTGGTTGCATGTTTCTCGAAATCGGGAGGTGTCGCTCGATGCTTCGCAGACGATTCGTGCCTTTGATCCTCGCCATCTTTTTCATGGCGGTCTCATCCGCCGCTCAGACCCAGCCCGCGCCCGCTGAGTCGCACGCATCGGCGCCTCCCGATTCTGCGCAGATTCTTAAGACCACGGAAGCCTTTGTCCGCAAGCTCTTCGCTTGGGGCCCGAATTTCAAAGTCAAACTCGGCCCTCTCATGCAGTCCCTTTCGCCGAATTTCTATCTGGTTCCCCTTGAGGTCACCATCAACGGGCAGACGGATTCCGGAAAAATATTCGTCAGCAAGGACGGCAAGACGCTTATCCGCGGTGAAATGTTCGACACGGCTGCCGACCCCTTTGTGGACCTCCGCTCCAAGCTCCACACCGAGGGCCATCCCTCGAAGGGACCCGCCGATGCCCGCGTGACCCTGGTCGAATTCGCAGACTATCAATGCCCGCACTGCCGCGAGCTGCACGACCAGATGCAAACCATTGAAACCAAATACCCGCAGATACGCCTCGTGTACGAGGATTTTCCAATCACCCAGATTCATCCGTGGGCGCAGACAGCCGCCATCGGCGCTCGTTGCGCCTACATGCAATCCCCCGACGCCTTCTGGAAAATGAACGATTCCATCTTCGGCGACCAGGATGCCATCTCCACCGAAAACGTCTGGGATAAGCTCGTCGGCTTCGCTGCACAGGCCGGCCTGGATACCGACGCCTTCAAGACCTGCATGACTTCGCCCGAGCCATTGAAGGCCGTCGAGGCGGACCGCCAGCAGGGCGTGGACCTGGGTGTGGATAGCACGCCGACCGTTTTCGTCAACGGGCGCCCTCTTCCCGGCGGCGAAATCACCACGCTTGAGCAATATATTGATTTCGATCTTGCGGCCCAGCCAAAGTGAAGGCCCGCAAGAGCCGCCGCAAGCCGGCTGCAAAACCGCGGCGGAGCGCGCGCCCTGCCGCCCACCCTCGCATATCCGTTTCCAAGCGCGATCGCCTGGCCGGTGAATGGTTCGCCAAACTCGTGGCGCTTCAGGCGCGCCTGCGTGGTCCCGGCGGCTGCCCCTGGGACCGCGAACAGACCCACCGCTCGATCCGCAAATACCTGCTCGAGGAAACTTACGAGGTCCTCGACGCCATGGATTCCGCCGACCCGCGCAAATTCTCCGGCGAACTCGGCGACTTGCTCCTCCAGGTTGTTTTTCATTCGAATATAGCCACGGAAACGGGCTCCTTCACCGTTTCCGACGTAATCGAATCCGTGCACGAAAAAATGATTCGCAGGCATCCGCACGTCTTCGGCGACGTGCAAGTCGGCGGCTCCGCGGAGGTTCTCAAGAATTGGGAGCAAATCAAAGCCAAGGAACGCGCTGCGGAACGAACAGGCGCGCGCAGCGGGGAAGGGAAGAAGCCTTCGAACGAATCCCTGCTCAGCGGCGTCTCTCGCTCGCTTCCCGCCGTGCTTGAGGCCTACCAACTCACGCGCCGCGCCGCGCGCGTCGGCTTCGATTGGGATAATCTCGACGACCTCTTCCGCAAGCTCGAGGAAGAGAAGCGCGAACTCGAATCGGCCCTATCCGCCGTTGGAAAACATGCCCGAAATTCCGGAGGCACGCGCGCGCCCAGCCCGAACCTCGAAGAGGAAATCGGCGATCTCCTTTTCGTCGCCGTGAATATCGCGCGCTTCCTCGGCGCGGACCCTGAAATTGCGCTGAAGAAGGCCAATCGCAAATTCCAGCGCCGCTTCCAATGGATGGAGGCTGCCGCGGCGCGCGAGGGCCGCCGTTTCGCGGATGTGCCCCGCGAGCGCATGGAAGAACTTTGGAACCAGTCCAAGGCCCACGACAACTAGCCGGCTGTTCGCAACCCGACCTGTCCAGAGCTCCGCTTTTCAGGTGAGCGGCGCGCCTGTTTTTCCCCTATACTTCCTTTCATACGTGACCACCAAGCCCACAGCCGCTCCGGAGATCGAAGTTCGCCGCTGCTCCTCGCTCGAGGATTATGACGAATGTGTCCGCATCGAGCACGCCATCTGGGGAGAGGACATCGCCGTGCCCGCGGGGATTTTCGTAGTCGCGCGCCACACCGGAGGGCAAGCCATCGGCGCATTCGACGGCCCCGCCATGGTCGGCTTCACGCTGGCGCTTGCAGGGCTGCGCTCCGGCAAGCCGTTTCTCCATTCGCATATGACCGCCGTTCTCCCCGATTACCGCGACCGCGGCGTGGGCCGCAGCCTGAAGCTTTTTCAGCGCCAGGATGCTTTGAAACGCGGCATCGCTCTCGTTGAGTGGACTTTTGACCCGCTCGAAATCAAGAATGCCCATTTCAATCTCGTGCGTCTGGGAGCCGTTACCCGCCGCTGCCTGCCCAATTATTACGGCATCACGCAAAGCCCGCTCCACGCCGGGCTTCCCACGGACCGTCTGCTGGCCGAATGGTGGCTCGATTCCGAGCGCGTCAAATCCATCCTGGCGGATAGCCCGCTCCCGGTGGCCGGCGCGGTCGAGCGCATCAGCCTTCCCTCGGACATCGCCGAAATCAGGGCGAGCGATACCGCCGCCGCAGCGCGTATCCAGAGCGAGGCGCGCGCGCAATTTCTGCGCGCGTTTGCGAAAGGCTACGCCGCCACGGGAATCGAAACGCGCGCCGCGGGCGCTCACTACATCCTCGAGCCGGCGGCCGGAATCGCGGGCGTGCGGCTCGGCGAGCCTCCCGGGGACTACTAGAGTCGAATGCGCATTGAAAAGCTCACGCTCCGCGAAATTCACCTGCGCCTCCGCTCCCCCTTCGAGACCAGCTTCGGCAAGACCGAGCTTCGCCGCATTCTTCTCGTCGAAGCCGATGTGGATGGCGTCTCCGGCTGGGGCGAATGCACGGCGGGGGAAAATCCTTACTATTCCTACGAAACCGTTGAAACCGCCTGGCTCATCCTGCGCGACTTTCTTTGGCCCATTCTTCGCGGCCGGGAGATCGCTTCCGCGTCCGAAGTTTGGGACCTTCTCTCTCCCGTCCGCGGACATAATATGGCCAAGGGTGCGCTCGAAACCGCTCTGTGGGATGCCGAAGCGAAGCAGAAAAATCTTCCGCTCTGGAAAAGTCTCGGAGGCCTGCGCGAGGAAATTCCCTGCGGCGTTTCGATCGGCATTCAGCCGTCGGTCACGCATCTCATCGCCCAAGTGGAAAAGGAGCTTGCCGCCGGCTACCAGCGCATCAAAATTAAAATCAAGCCGGGCCATGATGTTGCGCCCGTCCACGCCCTGCGCGAGCGCTTTCCGCGCATGCGCCTAATGGTGGACGCCAACTCCGCCTATCGCCTCGACGACGCGCCCCTGCTCAAGCAGCTCGACGCCTACTACCTCATCATGATCGAGCAGCCCTTGGGCTGGGACGACATCTACTCCCACGCCCTGCTTCAGCGCCGACTCGATACGCCCATCTGCCTCGACGAGTGCATCCACGAAGTCGAGCACGCCCGCGCCGCCATTGAGACCGGCGCATGCCGCATCATCAACATCAAGCTCGGCCGTGTGGGCGGCCACACCGCCGCGCGCCGCATCCACGACCTTTGCCAGGCGAAATCCATCCCCGTGTGGTGCGGCGGGATGCTCGAATCCGGAATCGGCCGCGCACACAACATTGCCATGTCCACACTCCCGAATTTCACGCTTCCCGGCGATGTGTCCGCCAGCCGCAGATATTGGGACGAGGACATCATCGAGCCGGAGGTGGAAGTGTCGCACCTCGGCACGATTCGCGTTCCGTCCACGCCGGGCATCGGCTACACGCCGCGCCTCGAGCGCATCGAATCGCTCACTCGCCGCCGCGAGGTCCTCGACTAGTCCTTGGACTCGCCCTCCACAGCGGACACTCTCGCGCCTTCCACTCCCGCATCGCGCCGGCCGAGCCCACTCGTGCTTTGGACCGCGATCATAACCACGCTGCTCTGCTGGTCCTTCAATTACGTCGCCGCCAAAACCGCCCTGCGCCACATGGACGCCTTTTCTCTCGCCGTGCTCCGCTTGCCGCTGGCAACGCTTCTGATTCTCCCGGTCTATTTTTTGCAGCGTCGTCGCACCCGGCCGCGCCTCGGCGATCTGTGGACCTTCACCTACCTCGGCTTCTTCGGCTCCCTCGTGAATCAGATCTGCTTCACGGTCGGCCTGAGTCACACCACTTCCGAGCGTTCCGTGCTTTTCTTTGCTCTTTCGCCGATCCTGATTCTCTTGCTGGCGCGTGCCATGAAGCTTGAAGCCCTCACCCCGGGGAAAATTCTGGGCATGGCGATTTCGTTCCTCGGCGTGATCCTGCTCGAAGCTGAGCGCGGCTCTCCCTTGCATTCGCCCTTCCTCGTGGGCGATCTCATCACCCTCGGCAGCAGCCTGAGCTTCTGCATCTATGCCGTCCTCGGAAAACGCGTTGCTTCGAAATACGACGCGCTCTCCATGAACACCTTCAACCTTGTGGCCGCGTCCATCATGGCGCTGCCATTTTCCATCCACCAGGCGATTCATCTCGATTGGAAAAGCGTCGGTTGGGCCGGCTGGGCGGGGATGTTTTACATGGCGGCGTTCAGCGCCGTTTTGGCTTACACGCTTTTTTACTGGGTGTTGCGCTACATGGAAGCGTCGCGCGTCGCGGCCGTCAACTATTTTCAGCCGGTGATCGTCCTGCTTCTCTCCGTCGCGTTTCTCGGTGAGCACCCCACGCGATTTCTTCTCGCCAGCGGCGCGCTTGTCTTGCTGGGGGTTTATCTGGCCGAGCGTGTCCCCGGCTGAAAATTATTTCGGCTTCAAATCGAGCGTACCGGCATCTTCACCACGTCCTCGACCTCGAACGCTTCCTTCACCACAAAACCCTCCGCATACTTCACGCCAATCAGTTGCCCGTAATAGCGCGCGGCAGCGCTCATTCTGTCTTCCAGCCGATCGAGCGGCAAGGTCACGTGCGACCGCCGCTCGCCCTTTGGCGGGCGGAATTGCGAAGCGTATGCTGAGAGGGCGAGCTTGCGCTGCTCGTATTGCCGCGTAATGTCCACCGCTACGTTCGGACGCACGTCGGCATACGCCGCGGCGTAGAGAATCTTGAACGGACGAAAAGCCTCGCCCGCAAGCGGGTAATTTTTCAGCCCGGCGATGAAGCAAGCCTCATATCCCAGCACGGACGCATTGTAATGGTCCGGGTGGCGCCCCTCCCAATAGGGAAGGATTACGGTATGGGGCTGTAGCTCGCGTATCACCTCGGCAATCGCGGTCTTATATTCGTCGCAAACTTCAAGGTGCGCATCCGGCAGCGAGAGATTCCGCCGCACGCGGACGCGCATGATGCGAGCCGCGCGCGCCGCCTCCCGCAGGCGTGTCTCGGGAGTGCCGCGCGTGCCGGTCTCTCCGCGCGTCAAATCGAGTATTCCCGTGCGATAGCCCGCCTGCGCCATCTTGATCAACGTCCCGCCGCACGTCAGCTCCACATCATCCGGATGCGGCGCGATGGCCAGCAAATCAATTTTCATGCCCCCTCCGTTCGCCCCTAGATTCTACGACAAAGCGCAGCCGAGCGGCTCCTCCTGCACACTCCATCAGGTGCGAGCACGAGCACGCGCGCCTGCCCCCCCACCTTTACCCAGCCCCGGAGGGGCGGCAGAAGGTACGCATAATAGATTCGCGCGAGCGCCGTAGGTGCGACACAACCCGTGAGCCTATGGTCGCGAGCGTTCGGATTGTGTCGGCGCGCCCCGCCGGTTGACAACCGAACTCCCGGTGCTAACGTGTCTCTCTCTGCGATCGACTAGACGGGAGGACGCGTCATGGCTGGCAAATCGCTCGAAGGGCAAGTCGCGCTCATTACCGGCGCCGCAAAGCGCATCGGGCGCAGTATCACTCTGCGCCTGGCCGCCGAGGGCGCGGACATCATCGTGAACTATCACACGTCCCAGTCGGAAGCCGCATCGCTCGTGGACGAAATAAAATCAACCGGCCGCCGCGCCATTGCGCTCCAGGCCGACGTCTCAAAGCGCGCCGAAGTCCAGAAAATGTTTGCCGCCACGGAGCGCGAATTCGGCCGCCTCGACATCCTCGTGAACAACGCGGGCATCTTCTTCCCCGCGCGCTTCGAAGATCTCACCGACGAGCAATGGGACGGCATCCTCAACGCCAACCTGAAATCTCAATTCCTCTGCGCGCAGGCAGCGGTGCCGATTATGAAACGGCAGGGCAGAGGACGGATTATCAACCTTTCATCGCTCGGCGGCCTTCTGGCGTGGCCCGCCTACACCCACTACTGCGTGTCCAAAGCGGGAGTCATCATGCTCACGCGCTGTCTGGCCGCCGCGCTCGCGCCCGAAATTACGGTCAACAGCGTCGCGCCCGGCACGATTCAGTTTCCCGGCGAACCGCCCGACGAAAACTACATCAGCCGCGCGCCGCTCCATCGCACCGGCACGGGCGACGACATCGCCGGAGCCGTCGTCTACTTCGCCACAGCCGACTTCGTCACCGGCCAGATTCTCGCTGTGGACGGCGGCCGCGCCCTCGCCTGATTTCGCTGTTTTGGGTTCAACTGCGGTTTTCCTGGGGAGCCTGTTCCGATTCGTCTAACGCCTTGATACTCACCAAATCGTCTGAACCACTCTTGATCTGCGAATCTCCCGATCGGCGGTGAGCAAGGGCAACCCCTCGACTAGCGCTGTAGCCCCAATAATTCGGTCTGCCGGGTCCTGAGGATACGTCTCCGGAAGTCCTGCCGCGCGGGCGCATGCCCGGCCGCTCATGGGCAATACGACGAATCGAGATTCTACCTCCTCGAGGAACGATTGAAGGCTGATAGCTAGCCGGATGCGGCCCTTCGTCGCGAGGGTAGCCAATTCCAGAAGTGTGATGTCGGAGATTGCCAGCCCGGCCGCATTTCTGCGCGCGTCATTAATTGCCGTTCTGGCCTTTCGAGAAATCCGGCTCTGGTCAAAGGCCAGCCATATCACCACATGCGTATCCAGCAGTATCACCGGAGCTCGCCCCACTCTTCAGGGGAAACTGCGGGTGAAATCACGTCTCCCGCCACTGCGCCCTTTCCCGCAAGGAAATTGTAAATGTCATCTGTGTTGCTGGTCACGGGGACGAGTTTCGCCACCGGCTTGCCGTGCTTGGTGATCACTACGGTCTCGCGTTTGGCCTGGACCTCATCCATGACGGCAAGACAATTCGTTTTGAAGGAACCTGCGGCCATCTTTTTCATCGCCCACCTCTATAACTACCATGGTCATTGTACCATGGTCTTATTCATTTTAGGCCTTCCACACTATAAACCTGTCTCCGCTCTGTTGACATCCTCGTTCTGGCAGGGACTGCATCGGCAGCCGGCCTTCTGTTCGCAGACTTGTCCGTCCTAGCTGCTGTTAGCCCTCTTTTCACGGCTGCGTAATCAAACTGCAATCTCAACTCCCTAGAACATGTCCTGGCTACTCACTCGAAATCCAGTTACGGGAGAAAAAATGCGCCGAGCCATAGCTGCCAGTTTGCTTGCAGTCCTGCTGACCTGGAATCTAGGCTGTCCGACCGCCGTCAGTGCCCACAATAACGACGGCGACGGCAACTACGATCCCGCCTCCAAGTTTGCAACGAAGACACCCATCAAGCACATCGTCGTGATCTTCGACGAGAACAATTCGTTCGATCACTATTTCGGAACCTATCCGCACGCGGCGCCGAACCTCGATGGTTCCACCTATTTCGGCAAGCCCAAGGATGACACGCCGGCGATCAATGGATACACGCCCACGCTGCTCACCAATAATCCGAACGTGGTCACGGGCGGCTCGAATCCCTTTCGTCTGGACCGCAGCCAGGCGGCCACCTGCAACAACAGCAATAGCTATACCATTGAGCAGGAAGCGTTCGATGGCGGCCTGCTGGACAAGTACGCCCTCACCAGCCCCACCAAGGCATGCGGCTTCTTCCTTCCTCCAGCCGGTACGTTCCTTTCCATGGGGTATTACGATGGGAACACGGTCACCGCGCTCTGGAACTACGCGCAGAACTACGCCATGAGTGACAATTCCTTCGACACGGAATTCGGCGTCACAGTCGAAGGGCACATGAACCTGCTCTCCGGGCAGAGCAATGGGCTGAAGGTCGTCACCGGCGGCACGTACGCCTCGCCGACGTACGCGCCCAGTCCCAATGTCCCAAACACCATTGCGAATGGGTCCATCATCGCCAACGTGGATCCTTTTTTCGATGACTGTGGCGGCGCAGCCCCCAATGTGGCCATGACCGGCAAGAACGTGGGCAATTTGCTCAACTCCGCCGGCGTCAGTTGGGGCTGGTTCTACGGCGATTTCTTGCCGGTTACTTCGAGCAGCGGAGTCGTCAAGTGCATCTCGCAATACAATCCCCACTACGCTCCTTTCGACTACTACCCGTCCACAGCGAACCCCCATCACGTTGTGGAGACCAACCTCGCGGCGGTGGGCAGCGATACCTGCACGGACTTTTCGTGCCCCAACCACAACTACGCTCTCACCACTTTCTATAACGCGATTGCGGCCGGGAATCTCCCTGCCGTCACCTACCTAAAGTTCGCCGAGAACAACACCGGACATCCGACCGATTCAACGCCGCTCGAGGAACAGGCTTCCATCGTGAGCGCGGTGAACGCCGTCGAGCAGAGTCCATTCTGGCGCGACACGGCGATTATCATCACCTATGATGACTCCGACGGTTGGTACGACCACGTCGCCGCTCCCATCGTCAATCAATCCACGGACGGCAGCAACGACGCCATCTTTGGCAACCCGAAGACCGGAACCGGCTCATGCGCCAGCCCCGGCGTTACTCTGGCTCCGGGAGCCCTCAATGACCGCTGCGGATTCGGAGTGCGGGAGCCGTTGCTGGTAATTTCGCCCTTCGCCAAGAAGAATTACGTCGATCACAGCCTCAACGACATCACCTCCGTCCTGCGCTTCATCGAATACAACTGGAGCCTCGGGACCATCGGGGATCCGCAGTCATTCGACGTCCTCGCCAGCGGCTCGATCCTGGGCATGTTCGACTTCGATGACTCCCACGGAGATGGGCACGGCGCTGATGTCCGCAGGCTCATCCTCGATCCAACCACCGGCCAGCCGGTCGGCAATGACGGCGATAGCCACTAGGTCCGAACGCGGAAGGGAAACGACGGCCTGACCGGCCAACGGCTTACCCCCGCTGGCCGGTCACGACCGTGAGGATGGGACCTGGTTCTTTCTGGCAGGCAAATACATCTTTCACGCCGGTAATCAAAACTTCCACCCACCCACCCACCAAACTATGGCGCGCCCCAGGGGACAATTTTAGAACTTCTCTCTCCGATTCCGCGGCTAGCGTGACACACGTGAAATTCCCCGCTAGACTGCGACTGTAGCTTGTCCGGCGTCGGCCGTGAATTGGGTAGGCAGCAATCAAGGCCTTTGTGGAACCACAGTCCGTCCTCGATTAACCGCTATTGTGGCACCTGGAAGAATTGAGCAAGGAGACCAGCTCATGACCAAGCACGTAACCATCTCTCCCGAGGAAGCCGCGGATCGTCTCGCTATCCGCGAACTCGTCGAGGCCTACGCGCACTGCGCCGATCGTCGCGATGCGAAAGGTCAGATGGCGCTCTTCACCGCGGACACCCACTTCGTGGTGTACATGAACGCCAAGGATCCGAAGCCCTCGCAAGAGCTGCATTCACGCGAGGCGCTCGCCCCGGTTTTCGCGGACCTGAACCAGTACGCCGCGACCATGCACTTCCTCGGGCAGACCACTATCCTCGCGCTGACCGGTGATCGAGGCACGGGCGAAACGTATTGCATGCCTCATCACCTCACTATCGCCGGCGAAAAGCGGCGCATGATGATCGCCGCTCTCCGTTATAGGGACACCTTCGTGAAAATGGAGGGCGCGTGGCTGTTCGCCGAGCGCCTGCTCTACGTCGATTGGATAGAAGACCGTGTTCTGTCATCATAGCGGCCAACAAGGAGGCTTCGGCCGCGCTGATGAACGTTCCAAATGTTGGCCAAAAAGAAGCCTCGTCTTTTTGCGCGCGAGCGCGTGGTTGAGGTTTTCTCATTGAATGCGAGATTTCAAGCGCGGCCGGATTTGTTGCTCTTCCTATCCTTGCTCGCGTCCATTCTTTTGACTCCGGTCTTGGACCAAAACAACTGGGGCCGGCTGGTGCTCGCGGTGGTGACGTTTGTACCCGTAGTCATATCCACTATCCGGTTGTCGCAGATCAAAGGTTGGGTATGGCCGTCGGTTCTGTTGGCGTTGGGCAATTTGATCTTTGTGGTGGCGGGCAACACGTTCCCCAGCCGGATACTCACCGGATTTCGATGGCTGTTTCTCGGCGCGTTTTTCGCGCTCACGGTCGTGGGTCTTTTTTCATATCTCAGGAATTCCCGAACCGTCGCCCGGGCGGAACTCTACACTGCGGCTAACGTCTATTTGCTGCTGGGGATGCTATGGGCCGCGATTTATCTGGCGATAGACAGTTTCTCTCCGGGTTCAATCCAGATGCGCAGCGCTCCTGCCGGCCGTGACACCGAACTGCTCTATTTCAGCCTGATAACGCTCTCTACCGTTGGATACGGCGACATAGTGCCGCTCAGCGGCATGGCCCGCATAGTGGCGGCGCTGGAAGGGGTCACTGGGGTTCTCTACATAGCGACTACTGTGGCGCTTTTGGTGGCCAGGTTCCGGAACGAGCCTTTGGATGACGCCGAAAAGGGGGAGTAAATGACCGTTCCCACTCTCGATCAGAAGCGCCTTGTAATCGTCGGCGCCACAGGAATGGTCGGCGGATACGCTCTGCGATACGCGCTCGAGAACCCCGCCGTCGGACGTGTGACATCCATCGGGCGCAAGAAGCTCGGCATCTCGCACGCCAAGCTGACAGAGGTTTTGCATCCCGACTTCGCGGACTGCTCCGCACTCGCCGGTACGCTCTCCGGTCAGGACGCAGCGGTCTTTTGCCTGGGCGCGTATACCGGAGCAGTGTCGGACGCGCAGCTGCGCACGATAACGGTGGACTATACGGTCGAATTTGCGCGGGTTCTCCGCGGCAGCAGCCCCGCCGCGGCGTTCTCATTCTTGAGCGGGAGCGGCGCGGACCAGACGGGACGAAGCCGGGTGCCTTTCGCGCGCTATAAGGGCGAGGCCGAAAACGCGCTGCTCGCGGCGGGATTCCCTCACGTGTATCTCTTCCGGCCCGCGTACATCTACCCCGTGGAGCCGCGGAAGGAACCGAATTTCAGCTACCGCCTGTTGCGTACGATCTACCCGGCGTTTCGGATGCTGTTCCCCAACCAGGTGATCCGGGCCGACGACTTGGCCCGGGCCATGGTGGATGTCGTCGTACGCGAAACGGCGCAACCTGAGGGCCCGGTTCTCGAGAACCGCGACATCCAAGCCATCGTCAAGTCGCTCGACGCCTCGCTCAAGGCCCGCTCCTGATGGGATCTCGCCTGAGGACGTTCTCATCTGCCCATTTTGCCATTCTTCGCCATCAACGGGCATCGTCCTAAGTTGGTGAGAATAGTAAGAGGGAAGTGGCGCGCCCAAGGGGACGATTTTAGAACGTTTCTGGCAGACTTTGTGGCAGCCCTGCTACAGATTGATTTCCCGGCTGGACTGAGCCTGTGACCTGTTGCGGAGTCCCATGGGTACTTATCCGGCAAGCAGTCTATTAAGCTAAAGTTGCTCGGGGCGCTTCTCGTCGCCCGATGACACACTGGCGGTAGCGAGCGTCCTGCCTGCTTCCATGCGGCGGGCCATATAACTCTGCAATAGGTCGTCAAGCTCCTGCGGCCGAACCGGCTTGGTAAGGTAGCCGTCCATGCCTGCCGCGAGACACCGATCACGATCGTCTTTCATTGCATAAGCGGTGAGAGCGACGATGGGGATATGAACTTCGGTGCCTGCCTCTCTTTTCCGAATCGCCGCAGTGGCCTCAAGCCCGTCCATCTCCGGCATCTGCACGTCCATGAGGACCAGATCATAGCCGTCTTTCTCTACTGCCTCGACCGTCTCCCGCCCATCGGCAACCATTGTGACGCGGTGACCTCTCTTTTCGAGTAATCGTGCGATCAAGCGCTGGTTCACTGGATTATCCTCCGCGACCAGGATCCGCAGGATCGCATCCGGGTCACGGGCGTCTCCCAAGGAGTATCGAGTGATGAGGGGGATAGCCCCCTTCTGGTCGTGGGCTCCCAGCGCGCGGGCAATGGCTTCGCGCAATTCCGATTGCCGGATCGGCTTCATCAGGTAGGCGGCGATACCGAGCTCCCGGCAGCGATCCGCATCCCCGCGATGCCCAGCCGAAGTGAGCATCATAATGGTGGCGGTGGATAATTCCGGCCTCTGCCGGATTCGTTCGATCAGTGTGAAACCGTCCATTTTCGGCATGTGCATGTCCGTCAGGATCAACCCGTATGGTTGACCGGTTTCCCGAGCTGCCGAGAGCTCGAGTAGAGCCTCTTCTCCGCCTGCCACCGATGTAGGGTTCATCTCCCAGCGTTTGATCATGCCTTCCAGAATGCGCCGATTCGTGCGGTTATCATCTACAATCAGAACTTTCACGCCCCGCAAGATTTCCGCTGGAGCGATCGTCCCTACTTCGATTGGCTTGGCATCCGCAACCCCCATGCGCACCGTAAAATGGAATTTTGTTCCTTTTCCGATTTCGCTCTCCACGCGTATTTTCCCACCCATCATTTCGAGCAGGCGTACCGAGATGGTCAGTCCCAGGCCAGTCCCCCCGTATTTTCGAGTGGTCGAGCTGTCCGCCTGCGTAAACGGATCAAAAATCGATTTCAGTTTCTCGGGGGTAATCCCGATCCCTGTATCCGAGACCGTAAAATGCAGGATGCGGTCTTTGCCTGCCTCCGCGTCAATGCCAACTTTGACAGCTACCTCGCCTTCATCGGTGAACTTGATGGCGTTGCCCACAAGATTCATTATGACTTGGCGGAGACGGCTGGAGTCTCCTCGAACTGTTTCCGGCACGTCCGGATCGATTTCGCACAAAAGCTCCACTCCCTTTTCGTCCGCACGCAGGGAAAGCATCTTCAGAGTTCCTTCCAGACAATCGCGCAGATCGAAATCGTCCGCTTCCAGGTCGACCTTTCCCGCCTCGATTTTGGAGAAGTCGAGGATATCGTTGATCACAGTGAGCAACAGATCCGCCGATAGCTTGACCGTTTCCAGGTATTCCAGTTGCTCCGCGGTCAGTTCGGTATCAAGCATTAAGTCGGTCATCCCCACCACTCCGTTCAAAGGAGTGCGGATTTCATGGCTCATATTGGCGAGAAATTCGCTCTTGGCCTGGCTGGCCGCTTGCGCCTCCACGATCAGCCTTCCGCGAACACGGTACTGGTGGATGGCCAGCCCGCCCAGGTATGCAATCGTGGCGAGCACGAAGACCAGCAGCGCCATAAATCCGACGGTGAGATACCACGGGGGCACCACGGAGAAACCGATGCGCGCGGGCCTGGGACTGATATTGCCTGCGCGATCCATGGCGACTACTTCGAACGAGTGGGCTCCATATCGAAGACCGTGAAAGACCGCTAGCATGGGGGGGATGAAGGGCCCCCACGCGCCCCCGTCGAGCCGATAGGAAAATTGCAGCATGTCCGCGGGAGTCAGGTCCCAATCGTCTCTTCCCGAAAAGAGGATCCGTATCTCGCCCGAGGAGGTTGTTTCACGTGCGTTCTGATCCGCGGGGATCATTGCCTCCGGCGCGTCATGATCGGTGTTCCGTTCGTAAACCGCCGGTCCCATGTTCGTGACCACCCAGAGACGATTCGACGAATCCTCCAGGATCGAGTAGGCCGCCGTTGACGGCAGTCCGTCAAATCTCGTGTTGGGAATCCAACCGTGCGCGGCCAGCCGAACTCCCGATGGGTCCGATCCGCTCTCTCGGAAGACTCCGGAACCGGAGACAGCCCAAAAGGCGCCCGAACTGTCGCGAACGATCTGCCGTGCCGGTTGGATTTGGTCCGTGAGGAACTCTAAATGGTCTCCGGTCCAGCGATAGAGCCCATCTCTGCCGCCGATGAGCAAGGTTCCATCCCGCTCCAGAAAGAGCGAGAAAACACTCTTGGTCTTCCCCTTACTTCCATTATTCTCCCGTTCGTTCCTCTTTGCGTCCGCCAGGTCGAATTGCTGATACCTTCCGTTTGTAAACCTCCCCAAGCCTCCCGTTCCGGCGACCCAAATTTCACCCTGGCCGTTCTCCAGCATCGCGCGCGAAAAACCGAGGTTCCATTTAGCGTGAATGGAGGTCACTTGGGAGATCGTGTCGCCTTCCAGCGTGCCTAAGGCATCGTCGCCGCTATTGAGAGCAACCATCGCCAGGAGAAATGCCCCGTCCTTGCGCCGGCAAAACATGACCGGCTTATAGCCGGATGGCGCCTTCAGGGATGAAAAGCGAGCGTTCTCAGGGTCGAACGTGACGAGGTAGGGTTCTTTGGCCACGGCATCCGCGGCCAGTTGGATCAGGATCCGCCCGTCGGACAACTCCCCGAGCGAGTTCGATTGGTTATAGTCGGTCCTGAATCCTTGTGGAAACGAATACTCGCTCCACGTGTTGTCCTCCAAGCGGAATAATGCTTTCTGGCCGAGGAACCACAACCGATGGCGCCGATCTTCGATCAATGCGTTCACATGCTGGCCGAGCTGGATGTGTTTTCCTTTCGAGCCGATGACATCGGTGAACGATTTCCAGGAATAATTGACGTGCAACGCGAGGCCGCGTGAAGTGGCCAGGAAAAATGTTCCGTCCGGGTTGACGAGAATGTCGTTTATTTTTGCGGACAAAACTTCGTCCTCCTGATCGACGTTTTGCCACTCGGCGTTCAAGTCCTCCGCCGACTTCCGCCGCAAGGTGTCGCCTTCGGCCAGCCAGAGGTCGCCATTGCCGTCGCGCCACGCCCGCAGTAAAGGCCCGTCAGGGTCGCGCTGCTCCGCAACGATTTCCCATTTGCCCTCCGATAGGCGAAGCGCCACCTGACCATGATTCCCTTCGTCGTTCCCCGAAAGAAATAACTCGCCGCCGGCACAAACAATGGGATACCGAGGATTCGTGACGGGCAAATCTCCCATCGGGTACTCCTTCCAAAGGTATTGACCCGATGCCGACTGGATGCCCGATAGCAGCGCGGCGCCTTTCTCACCGACGACCCAAACGCTGCCATCGGCCATTCGATTCGAGAAGGTGAGAAGATGGCCGATCTTCGAACCAGGGGGCGGCAGAGGAAGTGATTCCAGGCGCCGGGACTCCGCCGAGAAGATTGCCAGCCGGTCGGGAAACAGAAGCAAGACGCGTGAAACTCCCATGCTCAGTACCCGGAGGTAGTTGTCGGGAGCGGAAAACCCGACCTCGGGAAAGGAATCCCACTTGCCGAGGTGGAGGTGATAGAGGCCATTGTGATCGGCGACCCAGCCGTTTTGTCCATCCAGGGAATCGAAGCGATTAAATAGTAGTGGAGATTCGAGGATGCTGAAGTTCATGCCGTCAAAACGGGTGATTGCGTAGGAGTCGCCGTGACTCATCCACACCGCTCCGTTCGAGTCGCGAGTAACGGACACGACGTAAGAATCCGCCAGCCCTTGTTCGGCCTGCCAATATCGCCACTCCCCGGAATTGCCCGCTGATGCGGACGATGCGGACATCACAAACCAAGCGATAAAGATCATCCAGCAGGCAAAGGACGCGCCCCTCCTGCGGCAATGGTGGTGAGCCTGTAAGGTCGGTTGATACTGCCTCTCCGGAGACATCAACTTAGTGGCCACTCCTCAGCCGGCAAAATCTCTTGGCGGGCAATTCGCACGCCTGCACGTTCTCCGTTGCGGACAGGATCGCCTCGCCAACGCTGCCCGTAGGGTGTGAAACAAATGTCACATTCCGAAAGATTCGCTCTTTCGGCTCTCGGTTCCGTGGCTGTGGATTTCCTCGCCCGAATGCCCGAGGAAATTGCGGAACGGAAACGCCAAGCGAAGCGCTTATCAATCTCTTTTACGCGGGACCTCCCCGCGCGCTACTTTTGGCATAGATTGAGACGTGGAAGGGGTGAAGAAATTGTCCCATCGTTCGCGCGAATAGCAAACACGTTTCCCGCCGGGTTACACCGTTTATGACACTCCGCCACACACCGAACATTTGGCGATCCAGTAGACCCCGCAGTACCTTCCGTTTGGTCGAGGGAAAAGTGAGAAGTGGCGCGCCCGGAGAGGCTTGAACTCCCAACCCTCTGCTTCGAAGGTGTGCAATACAAAACTCTAAGTGCCGCTTCTGGTGTCGCCTACGAGGGAACGCGTCATTTATCTCGCTCTTGAACTGGACCGTAGTTGGACTGAAAGCCGCTGACTCGACCTGAACTTAGTGTTGTTAACTCGCCGATCGGTAGAGCGCCTGCCTTGGGCAGTCACGACGGGTCGCTGCTCAGGTGAGGACTCTCCGGAAGTATTGCGGACTGATCGTAATTCCATTTTAAATAAAGCGAAATGCCAAATAGGGTCTAGATCTAGCGCGCGGAATATTGTTCCGAGTACAGCCAATACTGGTCACCATAAACCGCTAACAACAAGCAGACTTCACCGGCAATTTACTCCGCCGCGACAGCTGTTTCCGTGCCCCGCGTGGGTATCACCCGGCGGGCAATCGCGAGTAGATCGCGAGCCTGGACATTTTTTGATTCATCTGCCAGTGCGGAAACCCGCTTGTAGCACTCATCGAGTTCTTCGGGCGTGGGTGTGTAGCCGATTTCGACTAGCGCCGTGCGCAGCGCATTGCGGCCCGAATGTTTTCCCAGTACCAATTGCCGCTTGGGAACGCCAACTTCTTCGGGTGAGATAATTTCGTACGTGAGGGGATTCTTGAGGATGCCGTCCTGATGGATACCTGCCTCGTGCGCGAAGGCGTTTGACCCTACTACTGCTTTGTTGGGCGCAACAGCTACACCGGTAATCTCCGACAGCAGTTGGCTCGTGGCATACAGTTTGTCGAGATGTAGATTCGTGGTCGCGCCCAGGGTGGCCTGCCGCACGCGCAGTGCGACACCGACTTCCTCAAGC
>Ga0210384_10000100_pt1 | contig 130567 bp, 102 predicted proteins | sample IncBWH2MmetaG_FD_160574 | JGI IMG/M metagenome (GOLD analysis project Ga0210384, IMG submission 160574) | Forest soil microbial communities from Barre Woods Harvard Forest LTER site, Petersham, Massachusetts, United States - Inc-BW-H-2-M | ecosystem: Environmental > Terrestrial > Soil >...
TTGTCGCTGCGCTTCGCGCGCACGGCAAAATTCGCAAAACGCAGCGGCTCGATTTCTTCCCACGCCGCGCGGCACAGGGCTTCCATGTCCCGCTCGACGGGCCGTGCCACCGCGTAAAACGCAACCCCCAACACCCGCTCGACGCGCGCCGTTGCCTGGGCGAGCGAGGCTCTCTCGCCCAGCCGCACCACGAACCGGTCCCCCGGCCGCTCGATACGCACAACCGGAATTCCCTCCAGCGACTGCCGCAGCGCTGTAAATAGCTTGCCGAGAAAAAATCTGCGGTTGCGGCCCTTGAGCCACAGCTCGTGGTAATGCACGACGATGACTGGATTACTCATGATATTTTCGCGGAATTCACACGCTCTAGTAACTTCCCGAAAGTATAACAGCCCGCCGGGGACCAGTGTAGCCGGTTGCTGTGGCATTTTCCCGGCGCGATTGACCACGCGCGGCATCACTCACCGTGGCGTGCTTAAATGGCGATAACTCAAAGGATACAGGCCATATTCGGGGGCGACTTTCCACTACACCTGGGGTTAGAATTTGCCTCGCTCCGGTCCCCGGGGCGGCTCTGGTCAAATGGACCGCCCGGCGCTAAGCTCCATGCTACCCAAAGCGCCGTGCCTGCATCCAATCACTTGCAACCGGGGCGTGCGGGAGGGCACCATGTGGAACCGGCGAGATTGGGACGACTTCTTCAATATCGTACGGAAGCGATGGCACAACCATCGCCCGTTGCGTCCCGTGGATCTCTCGCGCCGCAATCGCCTCTCGCCCACCGAGGGCTACAGCCTGGCCGAGTTGGACGATGCCGGCCTGAGCATCGAGCAAGCCGAAAATCTTGGTCTGCCCGTCGATGCCGGCCGTGTGGGCTCCTACGGCCCGAACGTTTCCTCTTTGCGCGAATTCATCCGCGCCACCCGCTCCCGCGTCTGACAATCGGCCTTTCGACCGCCTGCGGCTTGCCGGTTCCATTCTCTTGGTTCCGCGGCACAGCCAACCCCGGGTGTGTTCTTCCGGGCTAGGTTGGCCCTGACGGTAACAAGCGAAGGTAGGATCGAGTCCTCGATCCCGAGCGCCGCTCCGACAGCTACACACCGCATTACCGTCGCGCCTCCCGTGGCTTGGTGTTGGCCGCAAAGTTTCTGACTTTCTCTCTCCGCGCTTTCTTCTCTCGCTCTTTCGCCAACGGCAAATGAATGGGGTTTCCCGCCAGCACGCGGATGAATTCCTCGACATACGCCGGCGCCGACTTGCTCTTCAACTGCGCCGTGCTCCACTCGCGGTAAAACCCCTCGCGCGTCACCCTCACCGCTTTCAATTCTCCTGACGCCAGTTGGGGCGCTACTGCCCAACGAGTGAGTACAGCCACTCCCATTCGCGCTTTCACCAGCGATACGATAGCTTCCGTCAGCGCTACTTCCCGAACTCGTCGTGGTGCAACTCCGGCCGGTTTCAAGAATTGCAGCAGCACGGCGCTTTCTTGCCGCGGCGGATAGACGATCAAGTCTTCTCCCGCAAAATCCTCGGCTGCGACGAATTCCTTCGCCGCCCAGCGATGCCCCGGCGGCACCAGCGCCACCATTTCGTCGCGCAGCAGCGGCGTGAATTGAATCTTGCTGTTCCGCACCGGTGCCCAGGCCAGCGCCAGATCAATTTTCCCGTCGAGCAGCGCGCCGAACGGATGCGGCGTGGCTTCGATGACCAGTTGCACGTCCACACCCGGAAATTTCTTCTGGAAGATTTTCAGGCGCGACGGCAGCCAGTGGTACGCGGTGTAGCATTGCGTGCTCAGCCGCAGCACCCCGCGCGTCTCGGATGCACCCCTCTGGATTTCACTTTCCGCGCGCTCCAATTCTTCGAGCACGCTCCGCGCCGACTGCAGCAGCCGCTCGCCCGCCGCCGTAAGAGCCATTTTCCTGCTTCTCCGCTCAAACAGCGTCCGCCCCAGTTGCTCTTCCGCGTCGCGCAATTGATGGCTCAGCGCCGACTGCGTCAGATGGAGCCTTGTGGCCGCCCGCGTCACGTTTCCTTCTTCCGCAATCGCCGCCACCACTCGCAGATGCCGCATCTCCAGGCTCATCGTTCTCGGTTCGCCCCCCTGTCTATGAATGTTGCTCATTTCGATGATGAAATCAATCAATTTGATTCATGGGGGCGCCCCTGCCACTGTTTCTCTGTCTGATCCGTGCGCGCTCGCTCGCCGTCGCCTACTCCACTCGCCTGGCGCCGGCGAGCGGCTCGCGGAAGAAATTCGATGCCAGCAGGGGATCAAAGACGCAACTGGCGCGCGCCTATCCGATTTGCCGGACGGAATAGAAGTCCGTGGGGCGAACGACTCCGGCGGAGGTGAGCGATGCAAAATTTCTGGCCCGATTTTTTGTTTGCCCTGCGCCGGCTTGCCAAGCGTCCCGGATTGACGGCCGTCGCGCTCATCACTCTCGCTTTTGGGATCGGCGCCAATGCCGCAATTTTCAGCGTGGTCAATGGCGTTCTGCTGTGCCCGCTGCCTTTTCGCGATCCTGGCCGTCTCGTCTGGGCCTGGGCCAAGGTCAACGACAATCCCACCGCGGCGTTTTCCATCCCCGACTATCTCGACTACCGCGACCGCAACCGCACGTTTGAAAGCCTGGTCGCAGTCGCGCGCTGGCCGGTCATCCTCACCGGCCATGGAGATCCCGAAAGGTTGCGCGGCGCCAAACTCACTGGCAACGGACTCAGCACTCTGGGCGCACAGACCGTCCTCGGCCGCACCCTAGGCCCCGAAGATGACCAGGCCGGGGCCCCGCGCGTCGTCAACATCAGTTACGCTCTGTGGCAGCGCCGCTTTGCCGCCGATTCAGAAATTCTCGGCCAGACCATCGCGCTTGGTGAAGAAATCTATACGGTCGTCGGCGTCCTCTCGCCCGATTTTTTTCTGCCCAAGCTGCCCGCGGATGTGATTGCTTCCTTGAACTCCTGGTCCAGTCCTTACCGCAGCTTGCGCGATTTCGAATTTCTCTGGATATACGGTCGCCTTGGTCCCGGAGTGTCGCTAGAGGCCGCGCAGAGAGATATGGACTCGATTGCCGGACAACTCCGAGCGGAATATCCGAAGGATGATGTCCGCAAATTCAGCGTGCCGCTCACTCCCCTGCGGGAAGAGATCCTCGGAGATTTCAAGCTGGCTCTCTGGGTGCTGTTTGGAGCGGTCGCTCTGGTGCTGCTGATCGCCTGCGGCAATCTCGCCAACTTGTTCCTCGCGGATGCCGCCGGCCGCCAGAAAGAGATTGCCATCCGCTCGGCGCTCGGCGCTTCCCGCTTTCGTCTAGTTCGCCAACTTCTGATCGAAAGCATGGTCACATCTTTCCTCGGAGGCATTCTTGGTATCCTGCTGGGCTATGGGGGCATCCCGCTGCTGATGGCGCTGAGCCCCGCTGGATTGCCTCGGGCCAAAGATGTCTCGATGGATGCTCGCGTCCTTCTTTTCACCCTCGGCATCAGCCTGGTCACGGGTATTGTCTTCGGGCTCGCGCCTTCGCTCGGGGTTTCGAAGACTGATCTTCAGGAAACACTGCGTGAAGGGGAACGCCAGGGCAGCGAAGGCGGAAGCGCAAATCACGTCCGCCGAATGCTGGTCGTTGCGGAGTTGGCAATTTCACTCCTGCTGCTCGCGGGCGTGTTCGGCGGCTGGATGCTGGGGTGTTGCGCGGGCGGCCTGCTGGGGGCAGCGATGCGCGACGAAAATCAGCGGTGATCAAACGCCCCCATTTGCTCGCGGGTGAAGATCTCCGGCCCGCGCCTCGGCAAACACGCAGCCTCGCGAAGCGCGACCAGCTGAAAGTCGCCGCGCTCGATCTCTTTGGCCAGCGGGGTTACCAGGCAACTTCCATTGGTGATATCGCCCGTCACGCCCACCTCGCCGTCGGCGGCTTCTACCGGCATTTTCACTCGAAGCGCCAACTGCTACTGGCGCTCATGGACGAGCTCCTTGAAAAACTCAGCCGTCTGGATCTCCAGCCGCAAGCCGCCCCGGACATTCGTGCAAGCTTGCGCGCGTTTCTCTCCCGCGCTTTTTCCATGGATCTCGAGTACCTGGGTGCTTACCGAGCCTGGCAGGAAGCCATGCTTTCCGATCCCGAACTCGCTCGCAAACAAAAACAGATCGAGGCCTGGACCACCGGGCGCGTCACATCACTGTTCAAGCGTCTTCAACAACTGCCCGACGCGCGCAAGGGCCTTGCCATTCCCAGCCTCGCTCGCGCCATGGACAGTTTCTTCTGGAACCTGCTCGCACAAGCCGCGCGCCTCCCAAAGGTCGAGCTAGATCAATGGCTCGATGCCGCCACCCATCTGATCTACCACGCCCTGTTCACCGACCCACCCAGGCCTCGCCGCCGCTGAAATTCGCTCTTATGGCACAACCGATCCTGGCTGTGCTCCGAGGAGCTACGGTCGCGCCAAAACCAACCAAAAAAAATCGGGCCGAATCTCACCGTTCCATCCCTCACTCCCCGCCGGAGGCGCGCCCAACCAATAGAGAGGTAAAACCCGCCACCAAGGCGCCACTCACCACAATCGCTTCCCAGGCCAGTCCTGCCGCAACCGTCAGCACCGCCGGCGCGCCAAACGGCAGCAGCAAAGCCGCCAGCGCCGCCTCGCGCACTCCAATCCCTCCTTGCGTGACCGGCAGCGCCGCCGAGATTTTTGCCAGCGGCCACGCAAACAGCCACACGCGGAACGGCAGCTCGAGTCCGCAGGCCCGCGCCAGCAGAACGCTCAACTCGATAAACACAAGTTGCGCCGCGATCGCCAAACTCAGCGCGCGCAGCATCGCTCCCGGCTGCCGCCCGATCGACCGTCCCGCGCGCCGCGCGCGCACTACCCGCCGCCTCATCTCGAAGGAAAACCGCCCCACCGGAAGCAGCATAATCACGCCCACGATTGCAGCCGCGCCAAGCAATGCCCCGGCGCCCAGCAGCAAAAAAATTCTCCGCCCCCTGGCGTCCAACGCACCCGGCACCAGCAGTGCTCCCATTCCAGCCAGCAGTGTGAGCGCCGCAAAATCAATGATGCGATCAAGAAAACTTCCTAGCAGCGCTCCCGCCTTGCTCCGCCCCAACCGCAGCGCCAGTCCCGCGCGCACCAGGTCCCCCCCAATCAGCGACGGCAGGAATAGCGACCCGAACAACCCCGCAAAATAGCAGCGCAGCGCCTGCCACACATTTAGTCCCGCGCCTCCGAGGTTCACCATCAGCCGCCACTTGGCCACGCCGAGGCAATGCGCTGCGAGATATCCGGCGAGCACCATCACCCACAGCTGCGGCGGCAACCGCCCAAGCGTCTGCCAAACTTGCCCCCCGGGCAGCAACCGGAACAGCACATAGAGGACCAGCGCGCTCCCGCCGTAATGCAGCAGCGTCTGCAGCGCCGTGCGCAGATATTTTTTTTGGGAATTCAATTCTTCGGGCTCGGGCTTTTCTGTTTGCAGCGTGGAAGCTTGGCGGTTCATCGTGCCGTCGCTCGCACATTATGCGGCCCCGCGGCTGATGTCACAAGTGGCGCTCTTCAGTTCGAAACGCTCACCTCTTTGCGAACTTGCTCACCAGCACTTTCTGCTCGTGCATGGGTGAAAAACTCTCGCAGCACGTCAGCAATTTTGCGACGGCATGAAAATAAAACTCGTCGTTGTCGCTCTCCCGCATGTCAGCGGGCGTCTCCCACACGGAGATTGCCGTGGCCTCTCGGCTTTCTGGATCCGGCCCCTGCAACACCAGTAGGACGCGAAATCCTTTCAACCGGTCCATGGCAGGTATGAGGGATTCCAGGGTGGCTGCAAATTCCTCTACCTTTCCGACGCGAATCCGATAATGGGTCACGCGTGCGACCATGGTCCCTCCTGGCCGGGGCGAGGGCTTTCAACTGCGGCCAATTCTATCGCTCGGCACCCACCAGGTAAACGGTTGGAAATTCGCTCTTTGGATGCCGTCTTGTGTCCTTCAGTTTCGTTTAGTTTGTCCCCTCGCGCCGCATCACACTTCCGCAATCAATTCAATCTCGACGCATGACCCCAGCGGAATCTGTGCCACGCCAAAAGCACTCCGCGCGTGCCTGCCCATCTCGCCGAACACTTGCGCGAAAAGTTCCGAAGCTCCATTGGCCACCAGATGCTGCTCCGTAAACGACGGTGCGCTGTTCACCAGCACCATCAGCTTCACGATCCGCCGCACCTTGTTCAAATCTCCCAGCGCGGCCTGCAGCGTCCCCATCAGATCAATCGCGATCCCGCGCGCCGCTACCTTCCCTTGCTCCGCCGTAAGCTCGCGCCCGAGCTGCCCCGCCCAAGGTTTGCCATCCTTCTTCGCGATGTGTCCGGACAGGAATACAATATTGCCCGTACGCACAAACGGAATATAAGCCGCGGCCGGCGGCGTCACTTCCGGCAGCGATATTTTCAGCTCACTCAATTTTTCGTACACCGACATTCGATCCTCCTGGAATTTGTCCCGCCTACTCCGTGGCGCTCAGTTAATTTCTTTCGCCGCCGCGGCCTGCTCCACGCTCTTGCTGAAATCCACCGCCGTCGTATTGCCTCCGCACACCAGCACCCCGACGCGCTCTCCGCGCGCGGGCACGTAGCGCCCCGACAACAGCGCCGCGAGCGCCGCCGCGCCTCCCGGCTCGGCTACCACGCGCAGCCTGTTCCACAGCGCTTCTTGCGCCTCCACAATCGCATGGTCCGTCACCAGCGCCACGCTCTTCACCCATTTCTGCGCGATCGGAAAGGTGATTTCTCCCACGCGCTTGGGCGCCAGCGAGTCGGCCGCAATCCCGCCCGCCGGAGCATCCACGGGCTTGCCCGCCGCGATGGCCCGCTCAAGCGTCGGTGCCGCTCCCGGCTCGACGCCAATAATTTTCACGCGCCCGCCGTACCACGCGCCGATTCCGCCAATCAACCCACCGCCGCCCACCGCCACCAGCAGCGTGTCGAGCCGCGCATCCTGCTCCTCGAATTCCATCCCTACGGTGGCTTGCCCGAGCAGGGTCTCCAGTTGATCGTAGGCATGGATCGGCAGCGCTCCGGATTTCGCCGCCCACTTCTCGCTCGCCGCCAACGCGTCCGCGTACCGTTCGCCCGTCAACACCAGTTCCGCGCCGTAGCTTCGAATCCGCTCGATCTTCGACGGCGACGCCACTGTCGGGACAAAAATCCTGGCCGGCTGCCCCAACCTCTGCGCCGCGTAGGCCACCGCCGCCCCATGATTCCCGCCCGTCGCCGCCACCACTCCGGCCGGCGGAACCTCTCGCATCAGCAGATTCGTAAACGCCCCGCGCGCCTTGAACGATCCGGCATGCTGCAGCGATTCCAGCTTCAGTACCACGCGCACCGACTCCATCCCAAAATCCGCCCCGTCCACTTCCACGACCGGCGTGCGCCGTATATACGGGCGTATCATCCGCTCCGTCGCTACAATCTGCTCCCGACTGATCACTCTCGCCTCCCCAGCCTTGCGTTCGCTTGCGCAATGCAGTAGCATACTATATTAAGGAACTTAGCTAATTGTCTATGGAAATATTACTGGCAATCCGCGCGCTCGATAGCAAACCCAGGCTCCAAATCCTGGCGTGGCTCAGGAATCCCCGCAAGCACTTCCCCCCGCAGGTGGACGGGGACCTGGTCCAAGACGGCGTCTGCGGCGTCCTGATTGCCCGCAAACTCGGAGTCAGCCAACCCACCGCCAGCGAGCACTTGAAAATCCTCGCCCGCGCCGGCCTCTTGCGCCCCCAACGTATTAAGCAGTGGACCTTCTATAAGCGCGACGAATCCAAAATCAAGAAAATGAAGCGCCTACTCTCCTCACACATTTGATCCGGGTCGCAATTCGCTTCTCCGTTCTGGCGGAGCGTGCCGAACAATCTCTTTTGGATGGGCTCGCGTCCCTGCGGGGTCAATCCCTTGGTAGGTTCCAAACGCCTGCGTTTCTGATCTTGAGATAGCGGATAGGGTCTCGAGGTCGCCCTTGGGCTCAATACCCTCATTCATCCCGGAGCGCCGTCATCGGATCCACTTTCGTTGCGCGGATGGCCGGGATCAAGCTCGCACAGAGCGCCACCGCCGCGAGCAACCCCGCTCCGGCCACAAATGTTGCTGGATCCGTCGCGCTCACTCCATACACCAGACTGGCGACCACGCGCCCAAGCGCCAGAGCCCCCGCCAATCCGATCGCGACGCCGATCAGCGCCGGCCTCATCCCGTCGTAAAGCACCATGCGCAGCACGTCTTGAATCTGCGCTCCCAGCGCCATGCGGATCCCGATTTCCTGCACTCGTCGGCGCACGGCAAACGCCAGCACGCTGTAGATTCCGACCGCCGCCAGCAGCAGCGCGAGCCCCGCAAAGGCAGCCAGCAGCAGCACGCTGAACCGCTGCTGGACGAGCGATGCATCCACCACATCTTCCATCGTCTCCACTTTCAGCACCGGCTCATCTGGATCCACCTGGTGCACGGCATTGGTCACAGCGGAAACCAAGCTGCTCGGCGGGGAGCTGGTGTGCACCACCAGTTGCACTCTGGTCCGACGAATCTGCGCCAGCGAGGTGTAAATCGTTTCGCGCCCCATCTCCAGATTCAAGCCGTTCTGTTTCACGTCGCCCACTACGCCCACGACTTCCCGTGCGATTCCCGGAACAAAAGTGAGCGTCAGATGCTTTCCCAGTGGATTCTCGTGCGGCCAGAATCGCTTCGCAAACGACTCGCTCACCAGCGCCACCGCCGGCCGGTCCGTGGTATCCGCATCACTGATTTCGCGCCCGCTCAATAGCGGTACGTGGAGTGACCGCAAATACCCCGCCGAAATTTCGCGCACCGCCACTTCCGGCTGGTCCGCCATCGGCAGCACCGCTTGCCCCTCGATGGAAAACGGCTCGGTCGAGCCGCCCATCAGCGGCAGCGCCGAAATCGCGCCCGCCGACTCGACGCCCGGCAGCACGCGCACACGCTCGAGCACCTGCCTGTAGAATCCTGCCTGCTGATACTGATCCTGGTACTTGGTTCCCGGAATCGCCAGCGCCATGGTCAGGACATTTTGTGCATCGAATCCCGGCTTCACATTGCGCAGCTTCCACAGCGTGCGCACCATCAGCCCGGCGCCAATCAGCAGCACCATCGAAAGCGCGACTTCAGAAATCACCAGCGCGCTGCGCGTCCGGTTTCCGCCCGTATCAGCATCCGTCTTACCCAACCCTTGCTTCATCGCTTCGTTCAAATTCGCGTTCGTCAGTTGCCAAGCCGGCGCCAGCCCCGCGATCACTCCAGTAAGAATCGAAATCGCCAGTGTGAACCCGAGCACCTGGGCGTCCACGCCGATTTCCCAGAATCGCGGCAGCTGGTCCGAGAAATTTGCCAAAATCAGCGACACGATCACCCGCGCAAGAAAAATGCCCAGCGCGCCACCCGCCAGCGACAGCAGCATCGTCTCCGACAACACCTGCCGCAGCACGCGGCCGCGGCTCGCGCCCAGCACCGTGCGAATCGCAATCTCTTTCCGCCGCCCCCACGTTTTCGCCAGCGTGAGATTCGCCACATTCGCGCACGCAATCAGCAGCACAAACGCGACCGCACCCAGCAGCAACAGCAGCACCGGACCGAGATCGCCCACTAATTCTTCGCGCAGCGGGACGACCACCGCGCCCCACCCCGCATTGTCCACCGGATACTGCTGCTGCAAGCGGCTGGAAATCGTGTCCATCTCCGCCTGCGCCTGCTTTACGTCCACGCCTGGCTTCAGCCGCGCGCCGACGGTATAGTGGTGATTGCCGCGCACGGAGCGTTCCTGGTCCGTCCACGCCAGCGGCACCCACACCTGTGCCTTTGGCGGAAAATCAAACGTCGCCGGCATCACTCCGATCACCTTGTAGGCGTCGCCGTTGAGCGTCAACTTCTGCCCCAGCGCGTCCTTGCTAGATCCGAAATGGCTCTGCCAGAATGCGTTGCCGAGCACGACCACTTTGTCGTGCCCCGACTGATCCTCCTCCGCGGCAAACGTGCGCCCCAGCACCGGGGCCGCTTTCATCACCGAGAAAAAATCAGCGGTCGCCGCCCCCACCGTCAGCGACTCCGGTTGCGTGCCCCCCGTTAGATTCATCGCCGGCCGTCCGAACGCCGTCATCTTGTCGAAGACGTGGTTCTGCTTCTGCCAGTCCAGATAATTCGCCGCCGAAACCGAGAACCGCGTCACCCCCGGAAAGCTTTTCGCCGGCGGCACGTGCCACACCAGCATCAGCCGCTCGGGCTCCGGCAATGGCAGCGGACGCAGCAGCACCGCGTTTACCACGCTGAATATCGCCGTGTTCGCCCCAATCCCCAGCGCCAGCACCAGTATCGCCGCCGCCGCAAATCCCGGACTCTTCCGCAGCACCCGCATCCCATACTTCAAATCCTGCAGGAGTGTTTCCATCTTTCACCTCGATCTTCGGAGTTCTGGCGCCCGACCCAAGCCTGCCCAGGGGCTCGACCATCAGGCCTGTCCAAGGAAACGATTCACGTGAGCATTTTGTTCCGCACGTTTTTTGGGTTCCGAGCGCAACCGCAGCGCGGCACTGTTGACTTCTGCTCCCCAGCGCCCGAGGCGCGGCACAAACCTGATAGCACCCATCCGTTCTCTGAATAAATCCTCCCCCCGCTTTTGGCATCTAATGTAGGAATCGAATAATCGACCCAGTCCCGGTTCCGAGCTTTCCGATTAGGAGACTTGCATGACCGACAAGCCCGTCAAACGCTATCTATTCGCGAGCGATTTCGACCAAACGCTCACTTTCAACGACTCCGGCTACATTCTCAGCGAGCTCGTAGGCATTGCCGCCGACGAATTCAACCGCAAAGCCCGCGGCATGGCCAAACTCAATCTCGTCCAGCAGGGCGCTGAACTCGCTTACTTGTTGCTGCACGATCCCGAATTTCGCACCCGCGTCCGCCGCGAGCATCTCTACGATGTGGGGAAACGCATCCGCCTGAAGGACAATATCCGCCTGCTCTACGAAACGCTCGATGATGGCATCGAAGGCTTCCATTTTGATTTCTACGTGCTCTCGGCGGCGCCAGTCGAGGTAATTCAATCCGCGCTCGAAGGCATCGTCCCTGCCGACCATATTTTCGGCACCGAGTTCAGCTACAAGCCTTCCGGCGAGATTGATACGATTCTTCGCGCCACCGCGGGCTACGGCAAAGTTGCCGTCCTCGACCAGTTGCAGGCGAAGCTCCAGATCGGTCCCGACCACGTTCTCTACGCCGGCGACGGCGATTCCGACGTCCACGTCATGCTCGACGTGAACGCCCGCGACGGCTTCACCATCGCCGTCTCTGAAACCAAGCATGTCGCCCACATTGCCGCGCGCACCGTGCTCAGCAACGACACGCTTGCATTACTGGTCCCCATCCTTGAAAAAATTGTCGGCTGGCACCGCCCGCAAATCCGCGCCTTCTTCGAATCCCGCGGCTTCCTAATTCACGAATGGGATCGCGTCCGCACCGACTGGGTAACCCTGCGCCCGGCCGGCACTTCATCGGCAGACGCCTCGACCGCGACCTAGCGTTCAACCGGCGCAGGGGACGATCTTCCTTCTCACCTCGTTTCCCGACGGCTCTGCCGCGCGGTTCTCGAGCGCAGGTGCCGTCTCCCGACCGTTTTTGTCGGGCTTACCCTCGGGCTTTTCGCGCATTGTGGACGCTCTTGCCCTGGCTCTGATAGCGCCCGACCGGGTCTGGTGCGGCATCTGTGCCCTTTGCGAAATTTCAAGTCTCAAATTCTGCGGCTCACTTGCGGCGTTTTTGTCTTGATCTCCCGACTTTCCGAATTCCGGCCGCCCTGTTGGCACAAAATCATTTCTCGATTATCCTTGACTCTCACACACCCAGCGAGCAGACTCCCAATGAGTTCCGCGGTTGGATGCGGAATCCAGTCTCTCTGGCCACAAGCAGTTCCTTTCAACAGCCAGGCATCACACCCAACACGCGCTAGTCATCACGTCCCGGTTACTACTACCCGGCCGCGCTGGACGCGATAGCACGTGCCTCGTTCGGAAGCATGAACCCTGAAACACCCGCCGTCCCCGGCCTCGCCGCTCAAGCGACTCGTGACATGCGAGGTTGAATTTCGCTTTTCGCAAACCAAGGAGAACACCTGATGTCAGAACAGAACAAAAATGTCGTCCGTCGTACCTTCGAAGATCTCTGGAACAAGGGCAATCTTTCACTGGCAGACCAGTTCTTTGCCCCCACCTACGATCACCACGATCCTTCCACGCCCGATGTCGGGCGGGGCCCCGAGAGTGAGAAGAAGCGCGCCACTCTCTACCGCAATGCCTTTCCCGATCTTCGATTGACGGTCGAGGGCCTCACGGCAGAAGGCGAAACAGTAGTGGCTCGTTGGTCCTGTCATGGGACCCATAAGGGCGAGTTCAACGGCATCGCGCCAACGGGAAAGCAGTTCACCATCTCCGGCGTTACTATCGCCCACTTCGAGAACGGCAAGATGATCGAAGGCTGGGTCAACTGGGACACTTTCGGCCTTATGCAGCAGCTCGGCATCGTCCCTCAAACCGCCCCAGCCAAAGTGGCCTTCGCCGTAAGCTCTAGGTAAGCGCAGCTCCCGAGCAACGTCGAGGGGTGCTTCTGGCATTTCTCCCGACGTTCTCAGTCGGGAGGTCCCAACTCCCCCAGAATACGGAAGGCCCGACCAGCCCGCGGGCCTTCCGACTGCTTCTAGAGCCCGGGCTTCTGCGCCTCTGCTTAGTAGCTCCGGTCCGGACGATTGCTTTCGGGACTGACGGGAGGCTCTTCGCGCACGGGCTGCGGGTCCGTCGGCAGCCGTGGGCTGGCCCCAGGAGGCGGGCGGTCCAGCCGCTTTTTTTTATTGGCTGGCCTGGGTGCCTGATCTTGAAATGGCGGGTGTCCGTCCTTTGCGCCATTGGCAAGGGGCGGGACGTTTTTGAAATGGCCCTTGGTCACTTGCAGTCCCCGCGCGAACCATTTAAGGTAGGCAATTCCACAAACCTCCAAGGACGGCACAGTGAAAAAGAAAATTCGCGTGGTGCAATTCGGTGTCGGGCCCATCGGCGCTTCTATCGTCCGCCTGATGCGCCAGAAAGAAGCGCTCGAAATCACCGGCGCGATCGACAAAGATCCGGCCAAGGCTGGCCGCGACCTCGGCGAAATCGTCGGCGCATCCGGCGCGCCCTGGGGCGTGGCCATTTCGGCCGATGCGGACGCGGTGCTCGCAAGACCTGTCGACGTGGTCATCCATTCCACCTCTTCCTATCTTCCGAGCGTGATGGACCAGTTCCTTACCTGCCTCGCCGCGGGTTGTTGCGTGGTATCCACTTGCGAGGAGCTGGCCTACCCTTTCCACAAGCATCCGGAACTTTCGAAGCAACTCGACGCGGCCGCGAAAGAAGAAGGCGTGGCTCTGGTCGGCACCGGAGTGAATCCCGGATTCGTAATGGACAAGCTCGTCCTCACGCTCAGCGCCGTCGCGCAGCGCGTGGATGCCGTGAAAGCTGTCCGCATCGTGGACGCTTCGAAGCGCCGACGGCCGCTGCAGAAAAAGATCGGCGCGGGTATGACGCCCGAGGAATTTAGCGCGCAAGTCGCTGCCGGCGTGATCAAGCATCATGGTCTGCCGGAATCGGTCGCCATGATTGCGGATGGATTAGACTTCGCACTCGATGATATTTCCGAAACCATTGAGCCGGTGATGGCGGACGAAACTTTGAAGACGGAATTTCTCGAGGTCGCGCCGGGTCAAGTCGCCGGCGTGCATCAGATCGCGCGCGGCACCGGTGGCGGAAAAGAAAGAATATTTCTGGAATTGAAAATGTACATCGGCGCAAGAAATCCCGCCGACACAATCGAATTGCAAGGCGAGCCCCATCTTGCGCTCACGATTCCCGGCGGCACGCATGGCGACGTAGCCACTGCCGCCGTCGTCGTCAACACGATCCCCGCGATTCTCGCCGCACCCGCCGGGCTGCGCACTTCGCGCGATCTTCCGCTCAGTTTTTTTCCAGGCAGGAAATGACCACGACCGCTAGATGATTATTTTTTCTGCCAGAAACGCGCCACCGCGGCGTAATCGGGATCGTCTTTCGACGCGTCTTTCACGGCACTGTACGTGGCGTACGAAGCGGCGGCTGCGGGCAGCGCGATGCCTTCCTGCCGCGCGAGCTCGAGCGCGAGGCGGATATCTTTGTGCATCAGGCGCAGCGGAAAACTCGGCGGATATTCATTCTTCAAAATCAGCGGCGCCTTCACGTCGAGCACGGCCGCGCGCGCCATGCTTGCTTGCATCACTTCCACCAGGCGCTCGCCCGCGACGCCCGCATTCGTGACCAGTGCAAGCGCTTCCGCGAGCGCTTCCACTTGCAGCGCCAGAATCAGATTCATTGCGAGTTTCACGGTCTGTCCCGCGCCATTGGGCCCGAGGTGGAAAGTCTTCTTGCCCATCGCTTCCAGAATGGGTCTCACTTTTTCGAGCGTTTCATTCTTTCCGCCAACCATGAAAACCAGCTCGCCTTTTTCCGCGCCCCACGTTCCGCCCGTTACCGGAGCGTCGAGATATCCGACGCCGCGTTCTTCGCACGCCGCTGCCGCGCGCCGCGCTAGTTCCGGTGAGATGGTGCTGGAATCCATCAGCACGCTGCCGCGACGCATCGCTGCTAACGCTCCATCCGCCCCCCACAAGATTCTTTCTACTGCGGGCGGATCGCTCACAATTGTGATCAGTACATCCGCTTGCGCGGCGGTTGCGGCCGGACCTGTGCCGAGCTTCGCGCCTTCCCGCACCAGATCTTCCGCGCGCGACGTGGTGCGGTTCCACACCACCAATGGGAATCCCGCCTTCAGCAGATTTCCTGCCATGGGCCGACCCATCAATCCGAGCCCGATAAATCCAATCGTGGGTTTCATTCTTGCCTCCCTCTTCGAAGAGGGAATATACCTGGGGCGCGACTCTTTTCGATTGGGAATTTTTCTGAAAGAAATGTGCGTAGCAAGATAAATCAGCGCGCGCGAAAGTTACGAACGTTTCTTTGCAGGCAATGGCGCGGGGACAGAGGGATCTGCTCTTGTTTCAGCGAGGCGAATCAAATATTCGTAGGGGATTTCGACGCGCATGGTCTTGTCTTTACCGCCGACGGAAAATCGGTCTTCGAGAATCACGGACTTGCCCGAATCGGAGGTCAAAGTGCCGACAGCGGAGAGCTGGATTTCGGCTGCACGATACTGCGCTTCCACCCGTTTTCCGACAAGCGATTTGTAACGTGCCATGACCTTCCCGCGCGACAGGCCGTCAAAGGACGGTCATCGTATCACAACTCTGTATATCGAAAAGTAAATTACGATGAACTGTTACTAGTGTGATGAATGATGCGCCGGGGCTTCGCGCGGGACCCGAGCAGGCAGCTCCGAACTCAACCGCAGGTCGGCCAGAAGAATAAGCAGGAGCGGGGCAACCACACTGAAGGCGAGGTAGCTGTACAAAATGGGCAGGACCCAGCCGAGCGCGGACGCGTCCTGCGCAAAACGGGCGGAGGCGAACCACCAGACCACCGCAGCCGCGGCGAGCGCTCCGAAGGATGCGAGATGGCGGCTGAAATCTGAAATTTCCAGCGGGCGCTGGCAACCGGGGCAAGTCAAGTCGAAGGAGCGCACGGCAATTCCTGTGGCGGGGACCATGGTCAGGCAATTCGGGCACTGTCGTGCAGCCACCGTTCACCCCCGATGTACAGTTGCAAGATACACCAGAGCGGCGGCGCGCAAAAGGCCCGACGCGCTAGACGAGAGAAAATTCGACGCGATGGCGGAAAGGGTCGATGCGCTCGGCGCGGACGCGGACGCGGTCGCCGAGGCGGAAAACTTGACTGTCGCGGCTGCTCGTGCGCGAGCCGCGGTGAGGTTCGCACACAATGGCGTGGTCGCGTTCGCGATACACGCAGCTTTGACCGGTGATTTCTTCCAGGCGGTCGATGCTGACCAGACCTTCGACGAAAATCTCCATCAGCTCGACGAAAAAGCCGAATTTCAGGACGGAAATAATCAGCGCCTCATATTCCTCGCCGAGCCGGCTCTCCATGAATTGCGCCGTCTTCCATTCCATCAATTCGCGCTCGGCCAATTCGGCGCGTCGCTCGGCTTCGGAACTTTCCGAGGCGATTTCTTCGAGCTCGGTGCGGCGATAGGGGCCGAGCGTGGCCACCGTTTCACCTTCGGCGGCCCGCGCACGGGGGGAAGGCGCACGGAGCGGAGCCACGGACGGATTTTCGAGCGCCCATTTCAGGCAGCGGTGAACGATCAGGTCAGGGTAGCGGCGGATCGGCGAAGTGAAATGCGTGTATTCCTTGACGGCCAGCGCAAAATGGCCGAGTGGGTCGGCGGCATAGCGCGCCTGCTTGAGCGAGCGGAGCATCAAGTAGGAAAGGATGCGCTCTTCAGGCTTGCCCGAAATTTTTTCCGTCAAGCGCTGGTAATGCTGCGGGCGAATATCAATTTCTTCTGACGCGGGCATGGTCACGGTCATCGGACGCATACGGCCGCGGCCGGCGCGCCCGAGCGGTCGGGACTCGCCGTGGCGAACGGTGATGCGGCGTTCGGCGAGATCTTCGACGCCGAGCGAGTAGCCGAATGCCTGAGCCAATTCTTCGAACTCCAGAACTTTTTTCGGGTCCGGTTTCTCGTGCACGCGGTGGAGCGAAGCGATACCACGTTTTTCGAGATACTGCGCTACGGCTTCGTTGGCCGCAAGCATGAACTCCTCGATGATGCGATTGGCGATATTGCGTTCGCTGCGCACGATGCTGAGCATGCGGCCGTCTTTGTCGAATTCAATCACCGGCTCGGGAAGATCGAAATCAATGGAACCGCGCGCGGTGCGGCGTTTGTTGAGCAGCAGCGCGAGTATTTTCATGCGGCGAAAATGTTCCACCAGGGGCGCGTAACGCTTGCTCATTTCCGCGTCGCCTTCCAGAACTTTGTTGACGTTGGTGTAGGTCATGCGCTCGGCGGAGCAAATGACGCCGGGCGTGAAATCCGCGCGCGTCATTTTTCCGGCGGCATCCATCTCCATGATGACGCTCATCACCAGGCGGTCCACCTGCGGATTCAGCGAGCAGATCCCATTGGATAATTCCTCGGGCAGCATGGGAACGGCGCGATTCGGAAAATAGACTGACGTGCCGCGCAGGTGCGCTTCGCGATCGAGCGCGGAGGCGCGGCGAACGTAATGCGCCACGTCTGCGATGTGGACTTGCAGTTCGAAATGCCCTTCGGGCAGAGCCGAGACGTGAACGGCGTCGTCGAAATCGCGCGCCGTCTCACCGTCGATGGTGACGATTGGCAGGCTGCGGAAATCGCGGCGGGCCTTGATGTCGGCGGACGCGACTCGTTGTTCGGTTGCGCGCGCTTCGGCGAGCACCTCATCCGGAAATATATGCGGCAAGTGGTGTTTGCGAATAATGATTTCGACATCCACACCGATTTCGCCGGGGCGGCCCAGAATTTCAATGACGCGCCCCGCGGGCGCGAGGCCGCCCTGGGGATGGCGTGTGATTTCTACGTTCACAACAGCGCCATCGAGTTCCGACAGGCGCGCGCGCGGATTCGCTGCCGCGCCGCTGCCGCCTGCCGCACCGAGTTTTTCGCGGAGCTGCGGGGTGAGCTCTTCCCCTGGCGGGATAGAGACTTCGTGAAGGATGCGTGTGTCGTAAGGGAGCACCGCGTTGCCATGCGGGCCGTAACGGAACAAGCCGACGAGCGTGGGATGTGCGCGCTCGATGATTTGCACGACGCGGCCTTCGGCGCGGCCATCAGCGCGGCGGCGCACGATGCGCGCGAGGACGCGGTCTCCGTGCGTGGTGTCGGCAAGATTTTCGCGGCCGATGTAAAGGTCGCCGTCCACGCGGGGAATGGGCGCATCGGGGACTAGAAAGCCGTAGCCATCGCGGTGCGCGACGAAGCGGCCGGAAATTAAATTCAGGTCGCGGCCTTGCTTTCCCGCCACGTGTACTCCTTGATCGGCAGGTCGCGAGGCGCCTGGTTGCCCGTGTTCGGTGCGAGTTTGTGTGGTGGCTGCTTTTTCCGGCGACTTCGGAGCGCGAGAGGCGGGGGGGCGCGCCAGAGAATTGCGTTGCGTTTGTTTTGCGCCTAGGAGGCGATAACGGCCGCCGTGAGTTTCTTCGATATCGCCGCGGCGCTTCAGTTGCTGGACCACGCGCGGGAGATAACGTCGGCCGCGATGTTTCAGGTCCATGCCGTGGGCGATCTGGCGGATGCTGGCCGGCTGCGTGAGCGTCGCGAGGTGAGCGATGACTTCTTCGGGAGTGACTTCGGGTGGGGGGGATGCTTCACGCGGGTCAGGGGAATGACGCTTGCTGCGTGGGCTCATGGCGGCAGTGACAGGCTAGCGGATTTGTGGGCACGAGGCAAAAGATGGTTTTTGTGGCCTGGGACCGAAGAGCGAACCCAAACGCTCCAACCGAAGTTCTAACTTTGTGAAGTGCTATTGGCGTGTGCCTAGGTCGTGAGATGAGAGCCAGGATTGGCCGTGTCAAAAAGGGAAGATTTACTCGGGAGGAGGGGGGACGGAAGGCAAATCGAGGACGGTGACTTTGCCGTCAGGCTGGCGCTCTAAGGAGGGGGCGTAGGCGCCCAGGAGTTCGCGGCGCCACCAGGTGTGTTGGATGCGCTTGGTTTTCAGGTCGGTGAACCAGTATTGCCAGAGAACGGCGCGGACTTGCGTGGGCGGCGGGCCTGCGGCAAAGGGGTTTCCGGCAAAGAGCGAGAGGACCTCTGGGTCACTGCGCAGGAGTCGCTCTTCGGTCCAGAGCACGAAGTGGTTTTCACGCCAAGAGCCTAGCGACGCGAACCACAAGTTCCAATCGAAGCGCGGCTGATACGGGGCGTAAATCCCGGGGGGCTGCGAGACGTCTTGGGGTTTGTTGCGGAAGGGGTAGGGGAGCCAGGTTTTTCCGTCGCGTGAGCCTTGAAATTCGATTTCGTAGCGGCCGTGGGTCATGACGGCGAACAGGCCGTAACGGTTGGCGATGCGGAACGGTTCAAGATAGCGCACGGGAGCTTCCGGGAGAGGCAGGCGACGGGAAAACATCCAGACTAGCTGCGCGGAAGTGGCATAGAGGACCCAGAGGAGTCCAACGGCAGCGACGGTGGTGCCGGCGATCGAGAGAATCCGGCGCGCGCGGCCGCGCCAGTTTTCTTGTGAGGGCAAAGCGGCGTCCTCTGCTCGAAGCGGGGCAGCGGGCTCGGCTGCGGGTGGCTTCTCGATGAGCTCGCGAATTTTGTGCGGGATGATCCATTCGATGAAGTGGTCGTCCAGCAGCAGGAAGCCGAGCGAGAGGACAAGATAATTCAAGAAAGTGTAATTCGCGGTGAGGATGATGGAAATTTCGAACGGCGTGACAATAAGAAAACAAATGATGCGGAAGCGGCGCGGGAGAAACAGCATCCAGACCAGCACCAGCTCGATCGCGAGCGTGAGGATTACGGCGAACGCATGAAACCAGTGCGGAAGCTGCTGAACGTACCAGCCAAGCCATGTGGGGAGCGGGCCGTTCTGGTAGTAGTCGTCCATGGCTTTCAGATTGCGCCAAGCGAGGTCGCCGCTCGCAATTTTTGCGACGCCGGATTCGAAATAGATGCGGAACCATTCCCATTGCAGCAGAAAGCGGCTCAATCGCGATGGCGGATGATCGCGGCCGAGCCCTGGGCGGAATCCAGGCGGGGCGAAAAACAGGGAGATGAATCCCGCTTCGAGGAGCATGCCGTCGGACTGGTAGCCGGAAAAATCCTGGGCGGCGCTGACGAAGGATAGAAAGCAGACGAAGCAGACGGCCAGGGTGGCGCGCGGCCAGAGGTTCAGGACAACGAGCAGAGAGGCAATCATTCCGACCCAGCAGATAGCGAGCAGGGCGTGATTGCTCGAGCTGAACCACAGGAGCGTGGGCGCATACCAGAATCGGTGCGAGGGGAGGGCGCCGGAGACGGCTTGGAGATAATCTCGGGCGGGGAGGATGCCGGTCGGGCCGATGAGTCCTGTGATTTGAAACAGGAGCGAGTAGAAGGCGGAAAAATAAATTAGGCCCACAGCACGAAGGAAAATCCAGCGCGGCCAGAGGTGGCCGGAACTGGTCTCAGTGGCGGGCTCGGGGCCCAGCAGCCAGTTGGGGATTGAGGACAGCACTGCTCCCATTGCGCTCGGATTATACCCGGTGCTGATGGCGAAGAATCAGTTCCTTCCGTGCTAGCTACGACGAACCCTTTGTACATGATGGAAACTAAATCAGGCCCTTCAGTTTTCTCACATTTTCTATATCAGCTGTTTTTTACTGGGAGAAAAGGAATTCGGTGCAATATCAACCGCTTAACCAGAAATTTCAACACGATTTGACGCCCGGAGAAGTTGTTCTGTGGACTGGTCAGCCGAACGGCAGTGTAATCTTGCACGCGCGGGATCTTTATCTCGTTCCCTTCAGTTTACTCTGGGGAGGTTTCGCGATCTTTTGGGAATTGGGCGTACTCGGATGCTGGGGATTGGCGCACAAGGCTAGAGCGAATTCCATCCGTTGGTTCTTTACCCTGTGGGGGCATTCCTTTCGTGTTGGTTGGGCAATAGATAATTTGGGGCCGGTTCGTGTTTGACTGGTGGCGTAAGAAGAGAACCTTCTATGCCATGACTGACAAGCGGCTTCTGATCGTGGAAGAAGTTCTCAACCGGAAACTCATCTCCGTTCGCCTGACAGAAAACACTTTTCTAGACAAATCAACCCGCCAGCACGGCCGAGGGACGTTGAAGTTTTCCGTGCCGCAAGCGACTGCGAAGAGCTGGTCTTGGTGGGGAGATTTCGAGTCCGACAGCAGGCCGTCGTTTCGTGATATCGACGAGGTCGAGCGGGTTTACACGATGATTTCCAACTCGCCAGCGTCTGTGAAAAGCAGCACCAGCGAGTAGCGGCGCAAATCAAGGGGAAGTGGATTTTGGCACGGACGTACGGGGGGCAGACAACTTCATGGAATGCGGGGCCGGCGGGACTTTGCGGATCTCTTCGCGGCCTTCAGCGACGCCGATCAGGAATTCCTGGACGTTGAAGTGGAAGCCGTTGCGGATGCCCAGGAGTTTGTGGTCGTCTCGGGCGTGGACGTATTCGCCATTGGGGAGCAGGACACGCGTCTTCTGCGTGTCGGCCAGGTAGGGCTCAATCACTTCATCAAAAATCTGCGCGCAGAGAGCGGCGTCGCGGATGTGGAACATCACTTCGACGCGCTCGTAAATGTTACGATGCATCCAGTCGGCGCTGCCCAGATACACTTCCGGTTTTCCGCCATTCCCAAAAATGAAAATGCGGCTGTGTTCGAGGAATCGGCCAATCACGCTGCGGACGCGGATGCGGCTGCTGTGGCCACGAACGCCGGGACGAAGTGCGCAGGCGCCGCGGACGAGCAGTTCGATTTGCACTCCGGCTTGCGAGGCGCGATAGAGCGCCTGAATAATTCTTTCGTCGAGGAGCGCGTTTACCTTCGCGATGATGAATGCGGGGCGGCCGGCGCGCGCGTGGGCAGTTTCGCGTTCGATCAAGCTGAGGCAGCTTTTCCCGAGGTTGAGCGGCGCGACGAAGAGCGGACGGTAATGGGGCCGCTCGGAGTAGGCGGTGAGGTAGTTGAAGACGTGGTGGACGGAGGAGGTGATTTGGGGATCGCTCGAGAGCAGGCTGAGATCCGTATAGTAGCGCGCGGTGGAGGGGTTGTAATTTCCGGTGCCCAGATGCGCGTAGCGGCGGATCTGACCGTTCGATTCGCGGCGCGCGACGAGCGCGAGCTTGCAATGCGTTTTCAGGCCGACGACCCCGTGAAACACCTGCACGCCCGCTTCCTGGAGGTTGCGGGCCCAGCGGATGTTGGAGGCCTCGTCGAAGCGCGCTTTCAGCTCAACCACTACGGCGACTTCCTTTTTCGCGGCGGCTTCGATCAACGCGCGGACGATGGGAGAATTTTCGCTGGTGCGATACAGAGTTTGCTTGATGGAAAGAACCTCTGGATCCTGCGCGGCGCTTTCGATGAAGCGGACCACGGCGGAATAGGAATCATAGGGATGGTGGAGCAGGAAGTCGCGCTTGCGAATCAGCTCGAAGATGGATGATGCGCCGGGCTTGAGTGCGAGCTCTCGCGCCACAAAAGATTTGTATTTCAGATCGGGGCGCGGCGTCTGATCGTACATGTGGAAGAGGCGCGAAAGATTCACGGGGCCGTTCACGTTGAAAATCTGCCAGGGTGCGAGATGGAAATTTGCCTGCAGGCGGTCAATGATTTCCTGGCTGGCGCCGGTTTCGATTTCCAGGCGCACGGCGGCGCCTTTGCGGCGCCGATGGAGCTGCATATCCACGGAGTCGAGAATGCTGCGGGATTCCTCTTCTTCGAGGTACAGATTGCTATTGCGCGTGACGCGGAAAGGCGCGGCGGAAATGATTTCGTAGCCGTGATAGAGGCGCTCGGAAAAGGCGTGGACCACGTCGTGGAGAAAAACGTATTCGACCGTACCTTCCGGAGAAGGCAGGCGCACCAGACGCGGCAGAGCGCGTGGAACGGTGACGACGCCGAGGAAGGTCTGCGCGCCGCGCCGTTTGCGCTTCAGCAGAAATGCCAGGCACAGAGCTTTGTTGAGCACGTGCGGGAACGGGTGCGCGGGATCCACCGTGACCGGCGTGAGCAGCGGTTCGACTGATTTTGCGTAGAAATTCTCAATATGTTCGCGCGCGGCGGGACGCAAGGCGGAAAGGCTGAGAACGCGAATGGATTCATCGGCAAGTGCGGGGACTAGTTCTTCCTGCCAGCAACAGTATTGCGCTTTGACGAAGGAGTGGATTTTAGCGGAAAGCTCGCCGAGGACATCCGCAGGAACGCGGCCGTCGGGACCGGGCTCGACATGACCGTGCTCCACCTGCTGGAGGAGGCCGGCAACGCGGACTTCGACAAATTCGTCCAGATTGCTCGCAGTGATGGCGAGAAATTTTACGCGCTCGAGGACGGGATTATCGGGATCGCGCGCTTCTTCAAGAACTCGCTGGTTGAACTGCAGCCAGGAGAAATGGCGATTAAAAATGTGCTGCGGATCCGGGAGCCCGTTCGGAGACATGCGTACCTCGGCGGCCTGAGATAATAGCGCGAAAGTGTTACAGCAGTGTTACCGGGCGGGGGGTTGCGCGGCGGCATGGATGGTGAGGAGAATCTGGCGAGAGAGCCTCTATCCTGGCGAGAGTTGCGGAAGAGCCTGCCGGCCAGGGGCCAGGCCGGGAAAGGCGAGGAGAGCTGATGAAAGTACACGGAAAAGCGGTGTCGTGGACCGCTGCGGCAGTGGCGGTGGCAGCAGCTTGGGCGGCGAGCGCGGGGTTCGAGGCTTTGCAAGCTCAGCGGAAAACTGCGGCGGAGGAATCGGATCGCACGCTGATCCAGCAACGGCTTCCTGAGCTTGACGGGAAAAATCTGACGGCAAGCGTGATCGAAGTGAACTATCCGGCCGGGACCGGTTCGGAACCGCATTCTCACCCATGTGCTGTCATCGGGTACGTGGTGAGCGGGACGATCGAATCGCAAGTGAAAGGCCAGGCGATGGAAAGATACACGGCGGGACAAACTTTTTATGAGCCGCCGAATGGAGTTCACGCTGTCTCAAGAAATCCGAGCAGCAACAAGCCGGCGCGCCTGCTGGCTTATTTTCTTTGCGACCGTGCGGGGCCGCTTTCGGTGCCGGTTCCACCACTGGGAGGGACCAAAGAAGGGAATCAATAAGGCGGCCACCGCGGCCGTCGCTATTGCGTCGAAGACTCGAGCCACAGTCGGAAATAAGATCCGTCGAATTTTTCTGCGAGGTGCGAGAAATCACGGCCCCTAACAGTGCTCGTGTACGGTATTATTTCGGCCGGTCGGCCGCCTGCGGGCGAAAATCCACGAGGTGCGAGGTGAGTTGTTGGGTTCAATAAAGAGGTTAGGGTCCGTGTTCACCGGCTTTGGCGCGATCCTAATCCTCAGCGGTTGTCCCTCTGGAAATGGCGCCCCCCTCTTGCAAAAAGCAGCGACGCTCGATTCGATTGCTGTGGCGCCGGCAAATCCGACAGTTGCGGCGGGGTCGACCGTGCAATTCACCGCCACGGGAATTTTTTCTGACAGCAGCAGTCAGGATCTGACGAGCGCTGTCTTCTGGAGTACAGGGGATAAGTCCGTTGCGACGATCAGTAACACGGCGGGGACCCAGGGACTTCTGACCGCGATTGAGGATGGGATTTCGGTGATTCGGGCGCAGCAGGGAGGCATGTCGGGCGCCACTACCTTAACGGTAGGGACGGTGCGACTGGCGGTGCTGGTGGTTAGCCCGCAGAATCCCGTAATAGCGGAGGGGGGAGGTACGCAGGCGTTTACCGCCACAGGCCACCTCAGCGATGGCAGCACAGAGGATCTGACGGCCAGCGCCATGTGGACCACGTCGAACGAGGAAGTGGCGACAATGAATGGAGCGGTGGCAACCAGCGAGACACTGACGGCGGGCGCGACGGCGGGGTTCACCTCGATTCAAGCGACTGTGGGAAGCACGAGGGGCGTGTCCATATTGAGCGTGACGAAGCAGGGCGGGAACGGGTTTGCGGGGGTATTTACGCAGCACAACGACATTGCGCGCACGGGCCTGAATGCAAACGAGACTGCGCTGACTCCGGCAAGAATCAAGACCTTCTTCGACAAGGAATTTTCGGCGCCGGTGGACGCTCCGATTTACGCCCAACCGTTGTACGTACCGCACGTCAGCATTGGCGGCGGGACGCACAACGTGGTGTATGTGGAGACCGAGGCCGATAGCGCCTACGCATTCGATGCCGACACTGGCAAGCCCTACTGGCAGGTGAGCTTGATCGATGAGGCGCATGGCGGAACGGACGGCGAGACTCCGCTGAGTGCCCTCGTCGACGTGGGCTGCGGCGACCTGGCTCCCATCATCGGAATTACCAGCACGCCGGTGATCGATCCCAGTCGAGGGGTGATGTATGTCGAGACGAAATCCGAGAAGACCGACCAGACCTATGTGCACCGCCTGCACGGAATCGACATTGGAACCGGCCTTGAAAAACTTGGCACGCCGCCCGATATCACCGGAACAGCTCCCATCCCGGGCGGCGGCACGGCATCGTTCAACCCGTTGAGGAATTTGAACCGGCCCGGACTGCTGTGGCTGAATGGCATGATTTACGTGGCCTACGGATCGCTGTGCGACATCACGCCATACTTTGGATGGGTTTTTGCGTACGACGCTTCGACACTGGCGCAGAAAGCTGCGTGGAACGTGACGCCAACTTCCAATTCCCAGGGAGGGCTGGGTGGTATATGGATGTCGGGCGCGGGGCTGGCGGCGGATTCTGCCGCGAACATTTTTGTTTCCACGGGAAATGGGATATTCGACACCAAGAATGTGCCGGCAACACAATTGGGCGACAGCAACGTGAAAATTTTCTACAACGGGACGGTGACGTTTTCGCTGCTCGATTATTTCACGCCGTTCAATCAACTCAACCTGGAACAAAACGATACGGACCTCGGGTCGGGCGGCATTCTGCTGTTGCCGGACCAGCCGGGAAACCATCCGCATGAACTGGTGCAGGTGGGAAAACAGGGAATCATCCGCGTAATGGACCGGGACCAGATGACCACCGGGAACCTGCACTATTGTGCCTCGAACTGCAACAATCAGAACGCGCAAATCGCGCAGGAATTGGTGAGCGCGGTCAACGGGATGTGGAGTTCGCCGGCGTACTGGAATGGCCACGTGTATTTCGGTGGGAGCGGAGATTCCCTTTCAGTTTTCCCGCTCAACAGCTCCGGGATGCTGGCTACAACACCGAGCCACACTTCGAAGCATCTATTTCCATTTCCGGGAGCAACTGCTTCCGTTTCAGCGAATGGGACGGCCAACGCCATTGTCTGGGCACTGGATACCAGTAGGAACGGGACGAACGGCACTCCGTTTCTGCCGGCGATACTGTATGCTTTCGATGCCACAAATTTGAACGAGCTGTACAATTCCTCCTCTGTGGCCAAGGATGCTGCGGGAGTTGCGGTGAAATTTGCGGTGCCGACAGTGGCGAATGGCAGAGTATACATCGGGACGGCGACGGAGCTGGACGTATACGGCCCTTAACCAGGGGCGCATCAAACTAGTGTAGACTGCCTCGCGCGATGGCACTATTCTTAGTCGTGTCTTGTACGGAGTCACCATGATTCACACCGGCCGACACTTTCTTCAGATCCCGGGTCCCACGAACGTTCCTGACCGCGTTCTGCGGGCCATGGCTCAACCGGTGATTGACCACCGCGGGCCCGAGTTTTCGAAACTCGCCGCGGAAGTTCTCGAAGGGCTGCGGCCCATTTTCCAAACACGCGGCCCGGTGGTGATCTATCCGGGATCGGGGACCGGGGCGTGGGAGGCGGCGATCGTCAACACACTTTCACCGGGCGACCGCGTGCTGATGTTTGAGACCGGCCACTTTTCGCAGCTCTGGCGTCAGGTGGCGGAGAATTTCGGCGTGCGCGTGGAATACGTTCCCGGGAACTGGCGGCATGGCGCGGTGGCCGCCGAGGCAGAGACTTGGTTGGCGGGTGACAAAGATCACCGCCTGAAAGCCGTGATGGTGGTTCACAGCGAAACGTCGACCGGCGTCGCCAGCCGGATTTCTGAAATTCGCGGCGTCCTGGATCGCTTGCGGCATCCCGCGCTGCTGATCGTGGACACAATTTCTTCGCTGGGTTCGGTGGATTTCCGTCACGACGACTGGGGAGTGGACGTCACGGTGGCTGGCTCGCAAAAGGGCTTGATGCTTCCGCCGGGATTGAGCTTTAACGCCATTTCCGAAAAAGCGCTGGCGGCAAACAGGACGGCCAAGCTGCCGAGATCGTATTGGACTGGCAGCAGATGCTCGAGCCGAACCGCGCGGGATTTTTCCCGTTTACCCCGGCGACGAATCTTCTGTTCGGATTGCGCGAGGCGCTGCACATGCTCGAGGAGGAGGGCCTGCCGAATGTTTTCCGGCGCCACCAGCGGCATGGGGAAGCAACGCGGGCGGCGGTCGGCGCATGGGGTCTTGAAATTGTGTGCGAAGATCCGCGCGAGTATTCGAACTCGCTCACTGCCGTATGGATGCCCGACGGGCACGATGCCGACAATCTGCGAAGGATCATCCTAGAGAATTTCGACATGTCGCTCGGGGCGGGCCTTTCGAAGCTGGCAGGCAAAGTGTTTCGCATCGGGCACCTGGGCTACTTCAACGATCTGATGCTGGCTGGAACTTTGAGCGGTGTCGAGATGGGGCTTCGCTTGGCGAGCGTGCCTCATAGAGACGGCGGTGTTGCGGCGGCACTCGATTCGCTCGCACCAGCGGACAGAATCCGCCAGCCTGTCCCTTCGCTCCGGTGAACCACCGGCAATTCCCGGGTCGAAAAGCGGCATCCTGCTGCTCTAGTCCGGGGAGTTGCTGGCAGTGCAGAAGCCGCTTCAGGCGACGAACTTGCTAAACACTCTCCATTCCATCGAACCGCTGCCGATGAGCTCGCACGCGAAGCCCGTTGATTCCTTTTCTCAAGCCGGCGAACTGGAGCGTGAGTTGAAGCGTACGGTGCGGGGCGAGGTGCGCTTCGACGGCGGCAGCCGCGCCATGTACGCCTCGGACGCTTCGAATTATCGGCAGATTCCGATCGGTCTGGTGGTGCCCCGGGATTCCGCCGACGTGGGGGCGGCGGTGGCCGCTTGCAGAGAGTTTGGCGCTCCGGTGCTACCGCGAGGAGCGGGGACGAGCCTAGCGGGGCAATCCTGCAACGTGGCCGTGGTGCTGGATTTCACCAAGTACATGAATCAAATCCTCGAGCTGAATCTAGAGGAGAGATACGCGCGCGTGCAGCCAGGCGTGGTTCTAGATACCTTGCGCGGCCGCGCGGAGGCCTCTCAACTGACTTTCGCGCCGGACCCCTCGACGCACAATCGCTGCACCATCGGCGGAATGATCGGCAACAATTCCTGCGGGACGCATTCGCTGCTGGGCGGGAAGACTGTAGATAACGTGGAGGAGTTGAAGATTCTGCTGTACGACGGGACGCAGCTCACTGTGGGCGCGACCTCCGACGGTGAATTGGAGCGCATCGTTCGTGAGGCCGGGCGGCGCGGCGAGATTTTCGGGAAGTTGCGGTCCATCCGCGACCAATATGCAGCGCTGATTCGAGCGCGATTTCCGCGCATTCCCCGGCGAGTCTCCGGCTACAACCTGGATGAGCTGCTGCCGGAGAGCGGCTTCCATGTGGCGCGCGCTCTGGTCGGGTGCGAAGGCACTTGCATGACGGTTCTCGAGGCCAAGCTGAAGTTGATCCACAGTCCACCGCATCGCGCGCTGGTGGGGCTTGGTTACAAAGATGCATTCCTTGCCGCCGACCATGTAGTGGAAATTCTAAATTTCCATCCGATCGGGCTCGAGGGATTTGAAGGCAGCATGGCGGATGGGCTCAAGAAAAAAGGGTTTCCCAACATCGAGCTGCTTCCCGAAGGCCGCGGCTATTTGCTGGTGGAATTCGGTTCCGATGATCCCGGGCAATGCGAGGCGATTGCCCGCCAGCTCGTAGAGCACCTCAAGGGCTCGCCGGGCGCGCCCGCTACGCGGGTTTACTCGAAGACGGAAGCGCGGGCGGTGTGGCAGATTCGCGAAGCGGGGCCGCGCGCGGCCGCGTTTGCGCCGGGCGCAGCGCCGCAGTGGGACGGCTGGGACGACTCCGCGGTGGCGCCTGAAAAACTGGGGGCGTACCTGCGCGAGCTGCGCGCACTGCTCGACGAATTCCATTATGAGAGCGCTTTCTACGGACACTTTGGGCACGGATGCGTCCACATGCGCGTCAGCTTCGACCTCCAGAGTGAAATTGGCATCCGCAAGTACCGGGAATTTATCGACCGCGCTGCCGACCTGGTGATTTCTTATGGCGGCTCGCTTTCCGGCGAGCATGGCGACGGGCAGTCTCGGGCTTCCTTGCTCCCGAAGATGTTTGGACCGGAGTTGATGAGAGCGTTTGGTGAATTCAAGTCCGCCTGGGACCCGACGAACGGGATGAATCCGCACAAAGTGGTTGACCCGTACTTGCCGACGGAAAATCTGCGGTTGGGCGTGGACTACAAGCCGCGGGAGCCTGCGACACATTTCAAATTTCCAGAGGACGAGGGCTCGTTTGCGAAAGCAGCGCAGCGATGCATCGGCGTCGGCGCGTGCCGCAAGAAGGAAGGCGGCTCCATGTGCCCCAGTTACATGGTTACGCTCGAGGAAGAGCACAGCACGCGGGGTCGCGCGCACTTATTATTCGAGTTACTACAAGGGGAAATCGTACGCGGCGGCTGGCAGGATCGGGAGGTGAAGAAGGCGCTCGATCTTTGCCTGGCTTGCAAGGCTTGCAAGGCCGAGTGCCCTGCGAATGTCGACATCGCAACCTACAAAGCTGAGTTTCTTTCCCACTTTTACGAAACGAATCGGCGTCCGCTGTTCGCACATGCTTTCGGCAGAGTTGACAAATGGCTACGGCTCGCCGCGGTGGCGCCGCGCGTGGCGAATTTTTTCTGTCATGCGCCGGGATTTAGCTACCTGCTGCGAAGCGCGCTGCGCCTGGCACCGGAGCGGGAGATTCCGCGGCTCGCGCGGGCGAGCTTCCTCAGGTCCGCTCGTGGAAATCGCGGCGAATCCGCGCGGCAGGGGACGCGGACGGGGGCTCGGGAGGTGATCTTGTGGGTGGACACTTTCAACAACTCCTTTCACCCCGAAACCCTGCAAGCGGCCTTTGACGTTCTCAGCCAGGCGGGGTTTGCCGTGACGATTCCTGCGCGGCAGCCGTGTTGCGGCCGTCCGCTGTACGACTTCGGGATGCTCGATGAGGCAAAGCGATATCTCGAGCGAACGCTTGAAATCTTCGCGCCGGCCATCGACCGAGCTACGCCGATCGTGGTGCTGGAGCCGAGCTGCTCTTCCGTGTTTCGCGATGAATTGCAAAACCTGCTGCCGGACCATCCCCGGGCCGCACGGCTGCGCAGCCAGACCTATCTGCTCAGCGAATTTCTCGCGTGCCATGTGGCCGACTACGAACCCCCGCGCCTGGCGAGAAAAGTGCTGCTGCACGGTCATTGCCATCAGAAGGCGCTGATGAAGATGACGCACGCCGAATCGCTGTTGCGCAAAATGGGCGCGGAGCTCGAGTCACTGGATTCGGGGTGTTGCGGAATGGCGGGCCCGTTTGGCTTTGAACGCGAGAAATACTCGATCGCGCAGGCCTCTGGTGAGCGCGTGCTGCTGCCGGCCGTGCGTCAGGCTTCCGAGCAGACAATCATCGTCTCCGACGGCTTCAGCTGCCGCGAGCAGATTCTGCAGTCCACTGGCCGGCGCGCACTGCACCTGGCCGAGGCTATCCGACTCGCCGGAACGAAATAATTCTTTTAAATTGAATGGCGCCCAAGCGAGGACTCGAACCTCCACTCCCTTGCGAGAACTAACTCCTGAAGTTATTTTCGACTATCCCGTATGGTTGCGCAACGAGATGCGTGAAGATGAATATCCGCTGTCTATATTAGCCATTAGCGGGATTGAATCGGCGCAGCATCAGGCGTCAAGTCGCGCCGAATAGAAGCACGAACTGACACCAGAACTGACACTAGAAAGACACGGAATTATTACGCACCTCGTGAGCAACGCTACGCTGCGCGAATAGGCGCGCTGTTGAAGTAATTGGACACAGCGCTAGCCTGGCATCCCTGGGGATCACAAGTTTACTTCGAGTAGCGGTTTTGTCCGCCAGCCGAGTGTGTGCACCAGACCGGTACTTGTCCGTTTATTGGGACTTTCCCGGGCAAGAATCAGATGTCCAGTCTTCGTGTAGCCCACACTTATGAAGCTGCAAAACAACTACTTTCTTGCCTTAAACAAATCGCTCGTACCGATATTCGTGGCCGGGATTTGTCTATTGTGTTCCCAGGCGACCGCGGGTCCACAGGACAGGCGAAACGGTGGAAGCAAGTCGACCAGGAGAAAACGCGGCTCGGAAAAGCGGTCGCCGATCTCACGCTGGACAATATGATTTTGAAACAGGCGGCCCAGGGAAACTTTCTCCCCTCTTGATACGGTGTACATCGTCGTGTCCCTACATAACCGGCGCAGCTGTTCCATCCGACCACTGGCCAGCAGGAACCATGAATACGTTGATTGGTTCCGGATCGCCATGGAACTGTGGATTCAGCATGACGGGAGAGTGGGGCAGATCTGCACCCCAAACGGCACTGTCCATGAGCGGAGTGTAAAACATCAGGTGAGCTATCCAGTTGTGTTGGCCGCGATCGGTGAGGTACTGTTCTTTCGACATCATGTAGCTCATGGCTCCAGGCTCCAGAGGCGGGAGCTTTTGCTTTATGAAAGTCTTGATGCCCTCGATGATCTGAGCTTTGGATTGACCGGCCAATACCATCTCCGTTCTTTTATACGTCATCGGCAGAATGGAGCGGGCAGCCGGCGGATTGAAGCAGAGTGGGCCTCGAAGTTTAGGGTTCCAAAAATTAACGGCAAATTCGCCATCGAATGGGCCCATCCACCCTCGCTCCACGACACACACGAAACCGTTCTTACCTTTGACTGCGGTTTCGTAGCCATGCCTTCCCAGGACGAGGACATCGGCATCGCGCGAGATGGCCTCCGGGGCCGCGCTCCGCGCCATGGCGATCTCGGCATTTCGATTCATGAGGTACTCATCTATCGGCGCCATACTCGGATAGGGTGTCTGGGGATCCTGCGCCCGAGTGTGCCATGTTGCACACAGCACGGTCACGAGCGCGAAGCTACCCACCGCGATCGTGTTGACTGTCCTTCGGTTCATTGATTCTCTCCTTAAGATGGAGATTCTATTGAAATCTACTCGGATCTTCAATCCGATGCAGTGGCAATTGCCGCCAAAGCTCGAAGTAAGGAAGGGGGAGCTGGTTGCGCTCCCCCTCAGGGTTTAGGTGGTTCGTTAGAACTCAAGCCGGGCGAACAAGCGTGCGTTGAACGGCGCCTGAATGCCGGAAGGTAGCGAGTTAACAAAAGTGGTCGCGCCAATAGTTGATGGCTTCAGGAAATCCGAGTTTGGCGTTCCGAATGTGAGGTCGATGTTCTGGTTGAGGTACTCGATCCGCTTGGTGTTGGCCACGTTAAAGAGGTCAGCACCGAAGCGGAGCTTGAACCGTTCTGTCATGCTCCACAGGTAATCCGTATGGAAGTTGACGCTCCCGGTTGTCGGTGTGCGGCCTTCTGCACCGCGACCACCGATTGGAATTTCACCCGAGTTCAGGTACACCGGGTGTGCAGCCAGCTCCGTAATGGGAGTTCCGGTTGCAACCGTCACTCCTGTTCCCAGTGTCAGGTTCTTCAGCATCCCGTGATCAAACACATAGCTGAAGTAGCCGTTCGCCACTTGTTGCCGGTCCTGGTTCAACACGCCCGGGGTAAATTGCCCGCCGAGTTGGTTGAAATTTCCGGTAGTGAAGTCAAACAGCGAGCTGATGCCGGGGTCCGACTGGCCGTTGTCGTTGCGGAAGGCGCCCTCGAAGTTGCCGAACACCTTCGAGATCGTGTAATTGGCACGCAACTGCCAGTTATGCGAGAACGATTTGTTGACCTCGAACACGACCGACCAGTACTTGTGGATCGGGTCGGCAAAGCCATCCGGGATGCCATCAGGAACGACACTACCAGCCGTCGCGCCGTTGACGCCAAGGTCACTTGCCGCAAAGCAAGCAGCGTTGTTTCCCGCACTGTCGGAGATCGGCGCACCGAAGCTGTTCGTCGGGAAGTTAAAGAACGGCACATCGGATGCGGGTATCGGGCCGGCGGCCGGGCTCCCTGATTTCTTGCAAGACGACGGGATGACCCGAGCGTCCGGGAAGGTATTGACACCACCCACGACGGTCGGTGCTGTCGAGGTGAAGTCGAATTCCTGCGGATTGGTGAAGATGTCGGAGCTTTTGTGCGGATTCGTGATCGAGAATTGCTGAGCAACGCCGGCATTTGCAGCCTCCGGCGCGATTCCGCCTGTATCCTCGACGATTCTCCGTAGGCTGCGATGCATATATCTCGCGGTGAGGATGATGCCATGCGAGAACTCATGCTCGTAGCCCATCACGTATTCGTCCTCATAGGTCAGCCTGGTCCCGTGGTGAATGGCCTCCATGCTGCTAAGCGAGCCGAACACCAGCGGGAAAGGCGAACCCGCCGCCTGGTTCAGTGTATGGGCACTATCCACGATGGGAGTCACGGTTCCGAATAAATTGATGTTTGCGATTCGGTTTCCGGTGCCATCCACGTGGAAATCAGGAACCAGCGCCAAGCTGAACAAGTCGGTCTCGTTCGTCAAGTCACGTTCGGCGAGATCGAGAGGGAGGTTGTAGTTGTAACGACCGAAGCTGAACCAGAACTTGTTCTTGCGGTCGCCGAACGGATCCACTGTCACTCCCAGAGCAGGGGACCAGTTGTCAGTGAACGTGTAGTTGGCCGACTCACCGATGGCGCGCTCCTGTTGCCAGCGAAGGCCAGCATTCACCGTTACATACTTGTTTAATGTCCAACTGTCGTTGACATACGCGGAATGAACTCTTCCGGTTGTGGAAAAGTGCTTGAAGCCATCCGAAGCTACGTTGAATTCGCCGCGGACCAACTCCAGTGCCACGGGCTGTTGTGTGGCGAAACCCGGAACGGTCATTAGAGCGCACACCGGCGTGGCTCCGCCGGTCGGGCAACCGGGCACAACGTCCAGGTTCCACGCGTAGTTCGTGAAGTTACCCGTTGGCGGAACCGCTGGACTGGTCGAAGACCCCCACGGGCAAGTCGTGAGCCCTGCCGCATTTGTCGAGCACTGTGGGCTGTTGAGTGCGCCGTCCTGGTTGAAAACCGGAGTCGTTATTGCTGGACCGGAAAAGGCTCGCTCGCCCTTATAGAACGGACGATTGTAGCCATAGCCTATGTCAATCGCGTGTTGGCCCCAGAAATTGACGATTTTTGAGGTGTTGATATGGGCGCCGTAGCTTTCGTCATCGGTATTTTCCACGAATCCCCTGCCAATCGCTGTGAACTGCCCTTCTTGGATACCCGGTGCAATCCCTGAGCCACCGGGAGGTCCCACAAGGCTCTGGGTGAGATCAATAATCTGAGAAACAGTGTCATCGTAGCCGCTCTCGGTGAACTTGTTGTGCTGCCAGGTGACGTCAAGGTTGAGGATCCAAGTCGGAGACAGCGTGCCATTGTAGCGTGCCACCACGTCGCGGTTCCCGAAATTCAACTTGCTGAAGCCAGTGGTGTTCGGAAAACCTGTAATTCCTTCCACCAACCGCCTCCAGGGGAATTTGTTGGTACCCGTGGGATCGCCGAACACCGATCCTTCCATCGTGTTCTTGTCGTTTAGCTTGAAGGTCAGCTTTGCAGCATAGTTAAGGCTCAGCTGCCGCCCCTGAAGTGCACCGAACGCGTGGTTGCCCTCGAGAGGCGGAGAAATCGCCAGGGTATCGACTCTTGATGGATCAAACGATCCGAAGAAGAACAGCTTATCCTTACCAAACGCGGGGACCGGGCCGCCGACTTCTCCGGAGACATCAAAGTTGGCAATGTGCAGCGCCTTGCCAAACGGATTTGCCAGGTTGAAATCATCGACGTTCAGCCGCTGGGCTTCAAACTGGTTCGGCTGGGCGTAGCCAGCAAGTGCGCCATGATACTGGTTGCCGCCGGACTTGGTGACGATCTGGACGACGCCGCCCGTGGCGCCGCCGTACTGCGGCTGAATGCTGCCAGTCTTGATTTGAACTTCCTTGATAAACGAGAGGTTGATACCGGTGCCTACGGACCCGTACACCCGCGAATAAAGGCCCAATCCACCGAAGGCTGTATCGGTAATGCTGACGCCATCGGCGATGTACAGGTTCTCAAGCCCCGTGGCGCCGCCAATCGAAGGATTCGCAGTACCCGTACCGCCGCCGCTCACGACGCCCGGAGCCAGATAGAATAGACCCGAGACGTTACGCTGTACGGGGAGTTTGCTATAGAAATCGTCGTTCAGGTTCGAGGCGACCGCCGTGGACGAAGTGTCTACCGTCACAGCCGACGCAACGACCTCAACGGTTGAACTGATGCTGCCCGGCTCCAGCGGAATGCGAATGGCCGTTGCACGTCCAACGTTGACCGTGATGTCCGGCACTTCCGCAGCCCTGAAACCCTTCATCTCGATCCTGACCTTGTAAGTGCCGGGGACCAGATCCTGGTAAGTGAAGTATCCAGAGCCATTGGTCGCTTGAGACTGATCTCCAAACGGACCAGTAAGTGTCACCTGAGCGCCGACGATCGCACCGCCGGTGGAATCAACAACCGTGCCGTTCAATGAGCCCTTCGCGGCGGATTCCTGCGCCACTAGAGAGGACGCCAAGGCCCCCAGGACCGCCAGGAACAGAATTCCCAACATCAATACCTTTTTCATTCTCATCTAGAACACTCCTCACACTTGTTTTTGGAATCCCCCGAGTTCTTCGGCGAGCCTCCTGAAAAAATCTTCTGGTGAGAAAGAGACTCGCCGGCTGGGGGCGCCTGGGACTGTCAATGCAAGTTCAACCCCACTCGCCGCGAGCACACACATAAATCGCTCTAAACCAAACCTAACGAAGCAATCAGCTGGGAGGGGTTCGCTTCTCTGAATCCACGCAAGAATTTATGTCCGGGTGTATCTGTTTCCGAAATTGCAGGGCCAATATTTCAAACCGTGGAATCCGCAAATCAGTAGCGAACTACCAACGTCGGAAGATACGCGGAATGGGAGTTCTGTTTTCCACTCTGCGGGTCCAAGTCAATTAAATCTCTGGCCGCGCTCCAATCGCATGTAAACATGAATCTTTCCTATTTGTTCCAACCCTTGCATCAAATGATTGCGTCTAACCAATTCAAGAAAGGTTCCCGAATTGCAATTTAGCTCGAGGACAAGAAAGAGCGGGACAGATGAAAAATTCAACCTATTCTTCGGGCAGGGCCCGGTTCGACGATTTTGAGGTCGATCTGCGAACAGCCGATCTCCGGAAGAACGGGTACAGAATCAGACTTCAGGAAAAATCGTTTCAGATCCTTTCCTTGTTATTGGAAAGAGCGGGTGAGATTGTCACCAGGGAAGAGTTGAAACAGCGGCTGTGGCCCGCGGAACCGTTCATCCATTTCGAGGAAAACCTCAACACGAATCTCAACAGGCTGCGGCAAGCTTTGGGAGATTCGGCGAGCCAGCAAATGTTAATCAGGACAATTCCGCGCCAGGGCTACCGCTTCATCGCCCCAGTCACGTGGATCGAACAAAGTGGCGCGGGACTCATCGGGCGTGGCATTCCCGTTGAAGTCTCCGCGACAAATGAAGGAAACGCGAATCCGTCGCCGGTACTTGCGCCGACCGTCCCTGCAAAGCTTCGGACTGTTTTGGCATCGACTCTTGTCCTCGCATTTGCCTTGGGCGTACTCGCGTACCATCGGTGGATCAGTCATTCAACGAATGCGGGAGGGGGACCGCATCGTGACACCATCCTGGTAGTTCCGTTTGAAGACTTGAGCGAAGATCGCAGTCAAGACTACTTGAGCGATGGGCTGACTGCTGAAATGATCACCCGGCTCGGCGCCATTTCTCCCAAGCAGTTGAGCGCCATTGCGCGAAGCACGGCCATGCAATTCAAAGGGGCGCGCAAACCGGTGGAGGAGATGGCGCGCGAAACGCATGCGGAGTACGTGCTGGAAGGAAGTTTTCAGCGGCAAGGTGATCGAATCCGAATCACAGCGGAACTTTTCCGCGCGCGCGATCACGGGAGTATTTGGACGGAAGCTTACGAGCGGAACGCCGGGGACCTGCTGGCCATCCAGCGGGAAGTGGCCGACCGGATCGCGGAATCGCTATCGCTCGAGGTGTTGACCACCGCCGGGCGAACCGCGACGGCGGCGAATACTGTCAATCCGGAAGCCTATGAGGCATACCTGAAGGGCCTGCTGGAGCTAAACGCGCAGTCTCGTAACAATATGCATAAGAGTATTGCGAGCCTTGAGCTGGCGTCTCGAAAGGATGGTCAGTTCGCGCCCGCCTACGCGGCCCTGGCCAACGCCTACAATGAGTCTGTCGCTTGGGGCTATCTGAGTCCGACCGAAGGGTATCCAAAAGCCAAAGTCGTCGCGCAAAAGGCACTGGCCATCGACAGCACACTAGCCGACGCGCACCTGGCGAATGCCGAGGTTCTGCACAGGTACGATTGGGACTGGGCGGGAGCAGAGCAAGAGTACATCCGGGGACTGGAACTCAACCCCAGTTCGGCTCTGGGGCACAGCCTGTATGCCATTTATTTGACGGATGGGGGGCGGTATCCACAGGCTCTGGCGGAAGTTCGCCGGGCGCAGCAGTTGGACCCGTCCTCGCTGCTCACGCATTCAATGATTTGTTTCGTGCACCTCCGCGCCCGTGAATATGAGGCGGGAATCCAGGAGTGCACAGAGGACGTGGAACTGGATCGGGAGTTTTGGCCGGGGCATGTTTGGCTGGCGTATATGTACCTGTACACTCGGCGGTACGCGGACTCTGTCGGTGAATTCAGAAGGGCATTGGTGTTGTCCGGAAATGAAATTGGTATTCTCCCCTCGCTGGCCATGGCGGAGGGCTTCGAAGGCCACACCCAGGAGGCGAAAAAGCTCCTCGGAGAGATAAGAGAGCGCGCGAAGCGGGCCTATGTTGCGCCTTATGACCTCGCCGACGTGTACATCGGCCTAGGGGACAAGGAGCAAGCGCTGACCATGCTGGCAAAATCGATGGATGCGCACGACGCCGAGTTGGCGTTCCTGGCGACCGCCCCAGAGTTCGACACTCTTCATGAGGATTCAAGGTTCAAAGCCATGATCGCGCGTATCGGCTTCCCAGAGTCGGCACTGACTGTGCCTACTGCGGCAAAAGTGCCTCCTGCTCGCTGAGTCGCTTTGCATTGCCTCCGTGTCCTAGGTGCCGATCTTTGTTTGGATTCGAAAAGTTGGTTCCCCTCCGGAAAAGAAGAGGAGATGCCTAGTGCGATTTCTTACCGTGCGGGTTTGCGTCTTCACCTTTGGGAAAGGAAGGGGCACTCAGTCCGAGGCTCCCTACCGCGAGAGGCCGTTGAGCGCCTTACGGCTGCTCGCACCGGCACCAGAACTAGCAACGAGGAAAATGTAGGGCTTGCTGAAGCGTTCGCGCGTACAGCCTAAACCATTTAGATTGAATGGTGCCCAAGAGAGGACTCGAACCTCCACTCCCTTGCGAGAACTAGCTCCTGAAGCTAGCGCGTCTGCCAATTCCGCCACTTGGGCACGGTCTGCGGCAAAACGAGGCCAAAACAAGTTGCCATGCCGCCGGTGGTTTGTCAACGAAGCACACCGGGCGGGGGAATTGTTGACCGTCGGGAGCGGAGCGCCTAAAGTGAGTAAGTGGGGTTAGAAGAAGCAGGAGAGGCAGCGTCATGGCATCTGCACGGGCGATGATTGAGCGTCGCCGCTCCAGCCGCGTTTTGATCCGCATCCCTGTAAAAGTGCTCAGCAAGGGTGCGTTTGGGACGTCGCTGGATACGCCGGCCGAAGCGATTGCCGTCAGCCGCTATGGCGCGCTGATTCGAACACCCTATTCGCCCGATCTCGGATCGCGCATTGAAGTGCTCAACGGGCTGTCGCAGGAAACGCAGGAATTCCGCGTGATCCGCATCAGCGACGCGAAGGAAGATGGGCAGTACGAGTTGGGCATTGAGACGCTTTATCCCACGCACAACTTCTGGGGAATTCAGTTTCCTGACGAACTTCGGGCCTAGCCGGCGGCCGCTTTTTTTTCTGCGGGGACTCCGATTCATTCCCTCTGAGCTGAGGTGTGTTTCGAGGCAGGTGTGGGCAGGGTTCTCGGTTCGATTTTTTGCCTGCGTTTGTGGCGAGCGTAGCTTGGAGGAGCACAGGCGGGAATGGCTATACCACGAAAAACAGAAAAGCCGGCGAGACGGCCGCGCTACTTGTTTTCGCCGGCGGGGGTGGTGCTATAATCCTGCCAAGTTCTACCGCAATCGGGCCCGCACGGGCCGTTCCCCAGTCGGTTTTGCGCCAACGGCCGCGGGCAGGGGAGGCAGCCATGAATACATTCCACGACGTGCTGTATGCGGTGCTGATTGCCTGGGGGGTGGTCACCGCGGCGTTGGTCTGTTTGCTAATTTACCGCGGGACGCTCGAGGCGCATGAGGACGATCAGATTTTCCTCGATGCCGCCGGGGACTCCATGGCCAGCGAACAGCGGGCGCTGGTAGCGCGGATTGATAAACTCGGGCGTCCCATTACACTTCTAATCATCGCCTCGAGCGTGCTGCTGCTGGTGGTGGCCGGAATCTGGGTCTGGCAGGGATATAAGAACTTCTAGTCCCATCGGGTTTCTGCGCGTGGCGCCGCCCTTCGTACCTCAATGTGAAGAGCCGCGGCGAGGGTTAAGGTTTAGCTGGCGCGGGCGGAGTTTGCGGCGCTTGCTGCGTTTGGGTCTGGTCACCGCACATGGACGGATCAAAGACCAGCGAAGTGTGATTGTGTACGATCAGCCAGTTGTCCCCTTCCTTGGTAAACACTAGCGTGGTCTGTCCTCGCGCGGTGTAAGGCTTTCCCGCGTACGTCGAATCGAATTGAAACTGGTAAGAAGCCCAGGCCACGTCACCACGAGAATAAATACTGGTATTTTTGCGGATCACGCTAATGCCGCCTTGGAAGGCCGCGCGCTGCTGCTGCGTCAGCGCGGCGTAATTCTGCCAGCCGACGACGGGCGGCTCGTAGGTGGAGCGCACGAACACGGCGGCGTCGGAATAATATTTGTGCATGGCTTCGATGTTGCCGGCCTGAAAGGCGCCGAGCATTTCGCCGATGTTGTTGTCGATTAAGTCCGGGACGGGCATGGGCATTGCGGGCATCGGGGAGGTCTCGAGCGGGGGGTTCTTCTTCTTTTTTTGCGCTGCGGCTGCTGATGAAAAGAAAAGAATGATGATAACAGCGGTGAAACAGCGCACCCAGGCGCTCGGCGGAATCATGCGGTTGTGCCTCCTGACCGTCACGAAGAATAGCACGATGAATGCTGGCGAGAGACGGGTTTGGGTGGCTAGTTGGCGCATTTGGAACAGGGCGCTTGTGGGACTGCGGGCTTCGGTCCGATTTTCGTTCGGTGTACTTGGCGCGAGCGTGCGTCCCAGGAGCAAGGACACGGTTGCCTGTGCCACAAAGCAGAACAGGCCGAGCTACAAGCTGCGAGCGAGGCGGAAACCGTAGTCGGCGTACTGAAAGTCGGGGGGAATGCTGGAGCGGGCAGCGCAGCGCGATACCTTGGTCGCATGGCGCCAGGAGCCTCCGCGGGAAGCGCGCCTGGATCCATCCGGCGGACCTTGGGGGTTGCGATCCGGCGAGAAGGCGTAGTAATCCGGATCAAACCAGTCGGCGCACCATTCGTGGATATTGGCACCGATGTCGAAAAGGCCGAAAGGGTTCTGCTCTGCGCGTCCCACGGGTTCCGGCGCCAGTTTCCATCGCGCGGAATAATTTGCGAGCGATTCCAGCGGGGCGTCGCCCCAGGGATAAAGCTTCTGCTCCAGGCCACCGCGGGCGGCGCGCTCCCATTCGGCTTCGGTGGGCAGGCGGTAGCGGCGCGCCGTCATTTGGGTGAGCCATTCGCAATAGGCCACGGCATCGAACCACGAGGGCGCGACGACAGGCTGTTCGCGACCGGAGAATACAGGATCCTCCCAGTGGAGCGGTTTGCGATGGCGCGTTGCGGCGAGGAAGTGCGCGTACTCGGCGTGGGTGACCTGGCATGCCGCGAAATCGAATGCACTGACCCAGACGCGATGGATGGGGCGCTCGTTATCCTGCCCGCTTTCGCTGCCCATCAGGAACCAGCCTTCCGGAATCCGGACCATGTGCGGCTCCCTGAATGCTGAGCGCGCGGGGGCTGCGGAATCAATCCTGCTGCGTGGCATGTTGGGTTTGGCTGATCAGGTTGACGAAGAGGCGGTAGGCGCCGGGAACGCCGGCGGGCAGCTCGCGGAAAAACGAGAGGCCGGTGTAGATGTACACGCCCTTACCGTAGCGCGCATAGACCAGCGAGCCGGTGGTTTCTGATTCGCCGGGATCCTTCAGACCAAGCACGGCTTGGTAGTGCGAGTCGAAGTCGCCCCAGAAGTAGAGGCCGCGCTCCTGCACCCAGCCTTCGAAATCGGCCAGGGTGATTTTGTTCGGGGAGTTCAGCAGCAGATTATCCGGCGCCAGGAATCGCACCGGCGAATTGGCATCGGTGACGCGCGAAGTATTCTCCGGAAGCTTCGCAGGATATGGTGCGGGGAAATTTTGACCGGGATCGAAATCGTGCTGGAACTGGACCACCAGCGAGCCTCCGCGCTCGACGTAATCGAGCAGCCGCTGATTCGAGCGCGAAAGATCGGGGCGCAACTCGTAGGCGCGGATGCCGACGACAATCGAATCGTAGCGGGCGAGGTCTCCGAAGGCGAGCGCCACTTCGTCGAGCAAGTCCACCTGGATGCCAATCTGGCGGAGGATTTCCGGCAGTGGATCGTTTTCTGCGGCGACGTAGCCGGTGCGTAGACGAGCAGGAACGGCCAGGTTCATCACGTGGACAGTGGCTTCGGCGGGCTCACTCCAATTGCGCGTGGGCAAAGTGGGAATCGGCTCAAGCGAAGTGCGGAAAATTTTGCCGCCGAGCTTGGCGTAGGGTTTCAGATCGTAGGCGCCTGCCGGGGGCCGCGCCGGCGGCGTGACGACGAAGCGGATTAGCTGATCGCCAGGGCCTTTGAAGTCGAGCGGGTCGATTGGCTGTACCGTCCATCCCTGTGGCGTGTCAAGGCCGACCTCGACTTTGGCTGCTGGCGCGCCGTGATAGCGCACCCGCGCAAGCAGTTTTACTGGCTCGACGGCGCGCTCAAGCGGGACCATCACGTGTTGCGGGTCAACGGTTAAGGTGACGGCCGGAACCAATTCGAGCGAGTAGGTGTGGATGCCGGTGGTGGCGGTTTCGACGGATTCGACCGGCTGGGAGATCGGAAATGAGTACCCGTCGAGATTCACGCGCAGCTCGACGTGCACAAGTGGCGGAGGAAAAGGCAAAATCACGTCCCCGGGAGTCCCGGGCGGTTTCGCGTCGTCGGGAATCTTGACGGTGAAATGATAGAGAGTGGGTTCCTTCGAGTCACCCGCAGCGGCGGTCCAGCCGGGCGGCAGCAGCAGGTTCGATTTATCGAGCGTCCACTTTAGCGGGACTGCGGAACGCCCGGGCAAAGTGACCTCCACTGTGAAACTTTCGCCTGCGACCAACCCGTGGCGCTCGGCCTGCGCCAAAATGGTGAGGGCCACATCTTTATTGAGCGCTAGATCTATTTTCTTCCTCAGTTGATCGAGCTCCCACACTGCGCCTGGTGCCTCCGCGCCTCCTTGCTTCAAAATCTGCTCTTGCAGGAGCGCGATGGCATTCGCCGCTTCGGCCAGCGATTTCGCGGCCGCGGGGCGGTCGAGCGCCAGGGCGGATTTGCGTGCGGCCACGAGTTGCTCGTCGGCGCGGGTGAGTGCGGGCATCAACAACGATTGAAAACTTGGGAAGCGCGAGGCAAGCGCGGTGATCGGCTCGGCCAGCAGTTTCGCGTCGAACGCGCCGGCGGAATCGCCTTTCTCGTTTTCGCGAACCATATAGACCGGACGCCGGAAAAATGAGTTGCCGAAGAATGCGGGTGTGCCCTGCGAGCGGTGATGCGCATGTCCTTCCATGCCCAGTTCGACGTAGCTGTTGCCCCAGAGCGGCGACACGTCATTCGTAGGTACTTCGACAGCGCCTGGGCTACCGCCGCGCGCGGGACGGACCTCGAGCGGGACTTTCCACGCCGTCAGTCCTTGCGCAAGCTGCTGCGGGAACATTTTCGGATCGGCTGCGGCGGCGACGGCTTGCGGAGTGAGAATGCCGCTCTCTTGGTGATGTCCGTGTCCCCCGTGAACACCGCCCCATCCGTTGATTACCACTTGCGGGCGAAAGGTGCGGATGACGCGCACCATATCTTCCAAGGCCACGTCCCCCCAGACTTTGAGGGCCTGTTCCGCAGTTTTCAAATAACCGGTGTCGGGAGCGCGGGTGAAAAATTGGCGCACGCCATACTCTTTGCCTGCAGCGAGAAGTTCTTCGGTGCGGATGACGCCAAGCGGGCCGCCCTGTTCCGGGCCGATGGCGTTCTGTCCGCCCTGTCCGCGCGTGATGGTGAGCAGGGCGACATCGGCATTCAGGCCGTGCGAAAGATAAGTGAGCAGGCTCGACCATTCATCGTCGGGATGAGCGGTGATGAAAAGAATGCGCGTCGCGACGCGGGATTTATGGATGGCTTCGACGGTTTCCGGCAGCGATTGCGCCGAGACACGCACAAAGTTCGGCGCGATCGCTGGTCGAGCAAGCAGGCCGAGAAGCAAGGTGATGACCGGCGCGTGCAATTGCGCGTGACGAATCTTGATCAAGCTACCTCCTCGAATGGCCACTGACGCAGCAGCCGCGCGCGCCCCAGATATACAAGGATACCTGCTGCCATCGCTGCAAGCGAGGACAGCATAGGCCTCCGTCCCGTCGAAATGAAAATTGCGATCCAGCCGGCGGTCGAAATCACAACCGGCACGGGGTAGAGCCACATGCGAAAAGGCCAGCGTTCCGTCTTCCAACGCCGGTGCAGGATCATCAGGCCCACCGCCTGCCCAACAAATTGGATGAGGCAGCGCATCGCCAGGATGGAGCGGATCACGGAAAAAAGACCCACCGTGAGGCAAATGGCAACGGACACGGCCCCGATCGCGAGCAGCGAAATATGCGGGAAATGTTTTGTTGGATGGACGCGCGCGAAGACCGAGAAAAAGTTTCCGTCTCTCGCGGCCGCGTAGGGTACACGCGAGTAGCCTAGCGTGGCGGAAAAAACCGAGCCGAACGCCGTGATTAAAATCAGGCTGGTGGCCACCATGGCGGCCTTTTCCCCGTACAGTTTCAAAAAAAACAAGGTCGCGAGGTACGGTGAATTCCGCGCTTCCTGCCACGGCACAACCGCGAGCAGGCTCGACTGCATCGCGAAATAGAGAATGGCAATCCCGATAATCGAAATAAAAATCGCGCGAGGAATATTCCGCTCCGGATTCTTCATTTCTCCGCCGAGATTGCAGACGTTGTAGTAACCCAGATAGCTGTACACCGCCTGCACAGACGCGTGTCCCAGCGCGGCGAAGAAGAGCCAGGACAGATTCCAAGCCCCCGGCGGAAACGTTAGCAGGTTCGCGGAAGTTCCCCGCGTCACGCCCGAGTAGATCAACCAGAGGATGATGCCGAGGGCGGTGATGCAAAGAACGATTGAAAGTTTCCCGATGGTCGTGATTCTCCGGTAGAGCAGCAGGACTGCGACCAGCACCAGCGCGGCCGCAACTGTGCGGTCATAGTTCACCGAGATCCGCTGGAGCTGAAGAATATGTGTGTGAAGGTAGCGCTCGACGCCCGGAATCTTGCTCGTGAGGTAGGTGGAATAATCGGCGAAGCCGAGCGCACCGGAGGATATGCTGAGCGGCGCTTGAAAAAGAGTCTGCCAAATGAACAGGAACGACATCAGGCGGCCGAAGCGATTTCGACCGTAGGCTTCGCGGAGAAAAACATAGGTTCCGCCCGCCTGGGGCATCGCGGCCCCGAGTTCCGCCCAAATGCATCCATCGAGCAGCGCCAACAATGCGCCGGCCACCCACGCCAACAGACATTGCGGACCCTGCATCGCGCGAATGATGAAGGGGATCACGATGAACGGACCGATGCCCACCATGAAAGTCATGTTGAGGGAGGTGGCTTCGAGAAGGCCCAGGCCGCGTTCGAGTTTTTCGGGCTCGCTCATGGAAATTCTGTGCGCAGCGAAACGGAAAGAATAGCAAGAAAGCGAGCGGCGCCTGCGTTAAAAACTCTGACCTGCCAGTCGTGGCAGGAACCGCAAGCCAACATGCGTTACCATGCTGCACGACATGCTCGGATTCGGGCTCGGTATCGTCGCGGGGACAGTAGCGATGCTGGTGGCCGGCTATTTTTGGAAGCGGCGCCGGCGGCCATTTCCTGCGCATGGATGGATTGGGCTCGCGGCGCTGGTGGGGGCGGAAGTGTTGCTGTTCGGCGACATCGAACCGGTAGCGACGTACTTCACACCCATTGCGTGGACGGCTTACATTCTCATTGTTGACGGAGCGGTGCTCGCGCTCTCGAATCGGTCGCGCTTGCATGATGCGCCCATCACCATGGCGCGGATGGCGGTGCTGTCGATTCCGCTGTGGCTGATTTTCGAAGCGTACAATTTGCGCCTGCACAATTGGACCTACACGGGCGTGCCGCCGTGGCCGCTGGCCGCGCTTGGGTACGGGTGGTCATTCGCGACGATCACTCCGGCCATATTTGAAACCTCCGATCTGGTGCAGGGGCTGCTTCCGGCGCTGCCTGCGGAACCGTGGAAAATACCGCGAGCAGCCGAGACTGCGGTGATGGTCTCTGGCGTGGCATGCTTGATTTTGCCGCTGGTCGTGCCGCAGCGGATTGCTGCCTACCTGATTGCACTGGTGTGGGTCGGGTTTCTTTTTCTGCTGGACCCGATCAACCGACGGCTGGGCCTGCCGTCGTTTCTCGGAGACATTTCGGAAGGTTTTCTTCGCCGCGTCTACGGTTTCTCGACGGCGGGATGGATTTGCGGCTGGCTTTGGGAGTTCTGGAATCATTGGGCGGTGGCGAAATGGCGTTACACTTTTCCGATGTTTCAGCAGATGAAAATTTTTCAGATGCCCGCGCCCGGATATTTCGGTTTTGTGCCCTTTGCGATGGAATGTTTTGCGATGTACGTTACGGCAGCCTGGCTAGTGGGCTGGTTGAAGAGGGTGAAATGAAACGCGCCTGGGGCGGAATTCTACTGGCCGTGATGCTTGCGGGGTGGGCCCTAGATCCGCAGGTTCTGCGCGCGGGGGGACTCCGGATCCCCGCCCAAGCCCAACAGGCGTTGGACACGATATATGCCGGCGACCCGGACGGAGCGATTCCTTTGGCTCGCGCATTGCAACAAGCGCAGCCGGAGCAGCCGCTGGGTTTTGCGGTGGAGGGGGAAGCGCGGTGGTGGAAGCGATATTGCGGGGCGCTCGAAATCAAGTATGGCATGGTGGACAGCTGGAAGCGCAGCAGGGAGCCTGAGGATGAAGCGTATTTGCGGGTCGCGGATCAGGTGGTGCATCTGGCTTTGGCGCAGCTTGCAAAATCCGACACGGCGGAAATGCATGTTTACGCGGGAATGGGATGGGCGCTGAAAGCCCGCATGTATGGATTGCGCGGCGAGAACCGCAACGTGGCGCATGCGGCTGTAAATGCGCGCACGGAAATGCTGCGGGCGCTCGAGCTCGACCCCCAGATGGTGGATGCGACAGGCGGCGTCGGCATCTACAACTACTACGTGGCCACGCTGTCGCCCATCGTGAAAATGCTGCGTTTCTTCATGGGCATTCCCGGCGGAGATAAAGAGGCGGGCTTGAAGCAGATGGAAATCGGGATGAATCAAGGCGTGCTGCTGCGCGTAGACGTGCGCTTTATTTTCGCGAAATCGCTTCGGCAGTACGATCAGAAATACGAGCGGGCGCTCGCGATTGCCGAGCCGCTAGTCGAGCGCTATCCGCAGAATCCGATTTTTCTGCTGCTGGTGGGGAATCTGAATGGGGAGCTTGGGCGGAAACAGAAAGCTGAGGAATATTTTCATGCCGCGCTGAAAATTCCAGCGTGCTCGGAGGGTTGCGACCGGTGCGCGGCGCGCGTGCGCGAGCTGGCAGACTCGTTCCTGAATTCACTGCACTAGCGCAGGTTCGCGCGGCGGATTGCGGCGGCGCGCGCCGATGCGGCTCATCAGCAGCGCCGCAAAACAGCCGGACCCGAAGCACGCGCCCCACAACGCGTGGGGCCCCCAGCGTTGCAGCAAATTCGCACCCAAAAACCCCGCGAGCGCAAACGAAATGCTGAAGGACATGGTGTATAGCCCCATGTATTCGCCGCGGCGTCCGGGCGGGGCTATTTCGGCTGCGTAGGCCGCGCTCGCCGGCAACAGAATCATCTCACCGAACGTCCACACAACTGTGGTTGCGAGAATTCCGGCGGGTGAAGTGACCATCCCGAAAGCACTGAAGCCTACGGCGTAAAGAAAAGCACCCAACGAGAGGGCCTGGCGGTGCGCCCAGCGCGCCATGGCTGTGTTCAAGGGGACCTCGATAGCCACAATCAGCAAGGTGTTTAACGTGAAGACGCTGCCGTAGAGGGATTCCGGCAGGTGCAAGTAGCGCACCAAGAATAGCGGCGTGGTAGACGTAAGCTGAAAGAAAACGAGCTGCGCGGGGATCAAGGCCGCCAGAAAATACAGCATCCGGCGATTGCGGAAGGCTCGCAAATCTGCCGCCGGGTGGGCGGGGGGAAGCAATTCGACACCCTCGGCTTCGATTTCGCGCCCCCAGTCGTCGGGATCTCCCTTTTCAGGCTCGTACGGCTCGATGTGGCCCTGGGGAGGCCAGGGGGCGAGCGCGAGGACAACACCGGCGAGAATTGAAGTGGCGCCGTCAACAAAGAACAGCCAACGAAATGAGAAGACCGCCAAAATTCCGCCAAGCGCCGGTCCCATGCTCATCCCCAGATTGATTGCCAGGCGGCTGAGGGCGAATGCCGACTTGCGCTGTGGCGCGGCCACCAGGTCTGAAATGATGGAAAGGCTAGGCGGGCGCACGGATTCATTGAGAATCGCGAAAAGCAGCGTGATAGCGAGAATCGCGGGAAAGCTGTGTGCCAGCGGAAACAGGAACAGCACGATGCCGGAGAGAAACAGTGACCCCTTCATGACTGCAAGTGGACCGATCCGGTCGGTGAGGAGTCCGGCCACGGGCATGATCATCAGCGCGGCGAGGCCGTAAACGGTGAGCGAAAGCGCGGCGCGGGCTGGTGGGATTCCGAGCGTGTGGGTCAGGTAAAGAACCAGGAAGGGGAGGACCATGGTCCCCGCGCGGTTCACCAGCATGGCGGCGCAAATGATCCAGATTCCGCGGGGAAGATTTTTCAGGCCGCGCCAGGGATTCATGGGGATTCGCGCCCGGAGGTCGAGGGACGGCTGGCCCAGCTCACGCGCGCGAGGATTCTTCCTGCTCGAAGGCGTGGTAGGAGGAGCGCACCAGCGGGCCGGCTTCCACGTGCTTAAAGCCCATCCGCTCACCGGCGCGCTTGAATTCGGCGAACTCATCGGGATGGACGTAACGCTCGATCGGTAAATGTTCCGGCGTGGGCTGCAGATATTGGCCGAGCGTGAGGATGTGGGTGCCCTGCGCGGCGATTTGCTGCATTGCTTCAAGCACTTCTTCGCGTGTCTCGCCCAAGCCGAGCATCATTCCTGTCTTTGTAGGCGTTGCGGGCGCAAGCTCGCGGGCGCGGCGCAGCAATTCGAGCGAGCGCTCATAAACCGCGCCTTTGCGCACGCGGCGGTAGAGGCGCGGCACTGTTTCCATGTTGTGATTCAAGACATCGGGGCGCGCGGCGATTACCGTTTCGAGCGCGAACCACAAGCCGCGAAAATCCGGGATCAGCACTTCTACTTTGCAGCCGGGGACGCGCCGGCGGATTGCTTCGATGGTGCGCGCAAAAATTGTCGCGCCGCCATCGGTTTGGTCATCGCGGTTCACGGAAGTGACTACAGCATAGCGCAGGCCCATGCGCGCGACTGCTTCGGCCACGCGCTCCGGCTCGTCTTCTTCCGGTGGGCCGAGTGGCTTGCCGCTGGGCACGGCACAGAATCCGCAAGCGCGTGTGCAGATGTTGCCGAGGATCATGAACGTGGCAGTGCCATGCTCCCAGCACTCGCCCATGTTGGGGCAGCGCGCGCTCTCGCAAACGGTGTGCAGATCGAGGGTGCGCATGGTGCGCTTCAGTTCCTGGTATTTCGGCCCCCCGAAGAATCGCACGCGGAGCCACGAAGGCCGCCGATGCGCTGCCGGCGGCGGCGTGGGTGAGTTCGAAAGGATGGTGAAGGGAGAGGCCATGGGTGCGAGCTCGAATGGTGATTTTACGCGGTTGAGGATTTTGAAACAACAGGGGCTAAGCAGTGGTTTGACTATACATCTGCCGCTCGAAGGTAACTTGCGTGAGTCGCGCCGTGTCCAAACCGAAACACAGGATATCAGAGGGATATGTTGTATTTTTGCAACACACCAACCGAGTCCCGCCATTGGCAGCCCGCATACTACTGAATACAAAGGCATAAAATCGAAGGCGCGCGGGCACCGAAATGCTTACAATAGAGCTGACCAGCCCGGATGCCCTACCAACTTACAATCCAGCGCCCCGTCGAGACGGAAGGGATAGGGCTGCACACCGCCGTTCCGTGCCGCATGCGGCTACTGCCTGCGCCAGCGGACACAGGAATCGTCTTCCGCCGCGTGGACCTGGACAATTTCGAAATTGAAGCGCACGTGCGCAACGTGGCGCGCGTGAGTTACGCCACCAGCCTGATGCGTCAAGGCGTGCTGCTCTCGACCACCGAGCACGTGCTCGCCGCGCTGTATTCCTGCGGCGTGGACAATGTGTACGTGGAGCTGGACGCGCTGGAGCTGCCGATACTGGACGGCTCGGCGAAGCCATTCATCGCCATGCTCGAGCGCGCAGGAACTCGCCGGCTGCGGCGCCAGCGGCGCTACATCCGCGTGGTGAAGCCGCTGGAATTTTCCGACGGCGACCGGCGGATCGGGATCTATCCCGCCAACGAATTCAGCGTGCATTGTTTTGTGGAGTACGCGCATGCATCGGTGGGCCCGCAGGAAGTGGAGATGGTGGTGGACAGGGAATCGTTCAGCCGCGAGATAGCGCCGGCGAGAACTTTCGGCTTTGTGAAGGATTTTACGGAGTTGAAGGCTATGGGCCTGATTCGTGGCGGCTCGCTTGAAAACGCCATCGTGCTTGACGACAAGAAAATCATCAACGGCCCGCTGCGTTTTCCGGATGAATTTGGACGTCATAAAGCGCTCGACCTGATTGGCGACTTGGCGCTGGTGGGGAGGCCGCTGAAGGCGCGCGTGGTAGCGCACAAAGCGGGGCACGCGCTGCACACGCAACTGGTGACGCGGCTGTTGGCCGACCGGTCGCTTTGGGTGGAAACGACGAACGGCCACGCCGCCCAATCCGCCGGCGAACGAATTCGCGAATCTGCTTTTGCCACGAGATAAAACTCCCAGAAAATCAGAATTAAAGTTGGGACCTGGCCGCTCCAATTTGTCTGGCGCAGTCACCAAATTGGCAGGCAATGAAACCTGCTGAACGCCACCAGAAATTTGAATCCACACGCCGGCTCGTGTTCTCCTATTTGTATCGAGGAAACTATGGCCGCAGACCAAGCGCCCACCGTCTTCGAGCCCGCCCCACCGGGAATCTCGGTGCAGGTTCGCGCAAAAACACCACGCATTACAGTGATTTTTGCATTTCTCTCGATCTATCTGATCTGGGGGTCGACATACCTGGCGATCCGCTACGCCGTAGCCACCATTCCGCCGCTCTACACCGCGGGGATCCGACACTTGACGGCGGGACTGATACTGCTGGCGTGGTGTGCGAGGAAGCGATTGCGGCCCACAGCGGCGCAACTGCGCGCAAGCGTGGTGATCGGCGCGCTGTTTTTTCTGATCGGGCACGGCACGGTGCACTGGGCTGAACAGATCGTACCGTCTGGCCTCGCGGCGTTATTGATAGCCATCGAGCCGATTTTTGTTTTCGCGCTGTCAGAGGCTGCCGACCGCCGCTGGCGCATGAACGCCAGGCTGCTCACAGGCGTCGTGCTAGGTCTGGCAGGCGTGGGGTTGCTGTTCGGGAAAGGCGTCTTGACCTCTGCGCCGGGCATGGCTACGGGCTCGATTGCCATACTGGTGGGCGCAATATCCTGGTCCGCGGGAATCGTGTATTCAAGACGATCCAAACTCTCGGGCCAGCCGCTGTTGCTCTCGGCGCTGTCGTTGGTGAGCGGCTCGATCCTGTTGCTGATTGCCGGCACGATTGCGGGCGAATGGCAGCGATTGTCACCGGGCGCGGTGTCAAGAACTTCCTGGATTGCGCTGGCGTACCTGATTCTGTTCGGGTCGGTCGTGGCGTTCACTGCTTACAACTGGCTGATGGAACGCTATCCGCCAACGCTGGTAGCCACGCACACCTACATCAATCCCATCGTCGCCGTTCTGCTGGGGTGGATTCTCGCCGGTGAACCGCTAACCCTGAATGTCGGCCTCGCCGCCGCCATGGTCATCGCCGCCGTCATGCTCGTGGACCGCGGCATGGCTCAGTTGAAGACTCCCTGAGATCCAATGCGGCGAGCGGTCAGTGCATGTGATCGGCTGGCGAAAGAACTCTGATCAGTCCTCGCCATCCAGCTTGGGACTGTTCCCTAAGGCAAGTTTGTCAATTTCTCGACGGAGAACGCCGGTGTCGTCCGTGTAGTAGTAGAGTTGCCCTCGCTTGCTCACGTCCTCAGGATTCGCATTCACACTAAATGCAGGAGGGCCGAATGTCGCGCAGCCATTTGCCTTTGCTATTTCGCTGCTATGCTTGTCTAGCTTCGACCGGGCGTCGTAAAGCGGCGAATAGATGAATCTGTAGCCTGCTTTGAAACCAGACGCCAGGTGATGGTCAATCATTTGGGCATGCTGGCAGGAGGGGGGCTGGCCGGTTGAGCCTCCCAGGGCCTGGAGGCTTGGGGGGAACCCCTTCGAGTAGGTGGATCGGTAGGAGCTGGCGGCTCTGACAATCGTCCGCATCGCCTGGGTGACTGGATTACCGCCGTCGGCCATGTACCTCCGGAGGTAAATCGGAATGGCGATGGCTGAGGCCAAAATCAGAGCCATCGCAACCCCCAGGAAACCCCCGAGCACCTTCCTGCTGGCCATTCTGTCACCTCTGAAGGCCCTCGGATTCAAAATACAGCATTCCGGTTATCCTTGCGCCGCATTCCGTCAACACTTTCCCCTGTTTCATTTGCCAAAGCTGGCAGCGGAAGCGACAATAGCCGCAACATGACTGCGAGTGACACAGTTGTCGTTGTGCTGGCGGCGGGCAAGGGGACGCGCATGCGTTCCGAGCTTGCCAAGGTTCTGCATCGCGCCGGCGGACGCCCGCTGATCGAGCACGTGGTGCGCGCCTGCCAACCTATGAAGCCCGCACAGATCCTGGCTGTGATTGGCCACCAGGCGGAGGAAGTTGCGGCAGTGGTTACGGAGCTAGATGCGCAAACGGTGGTGCAACAGCCGCAGCGCGGCACAGGACACGCCATGCAAGTGGCGCGGCGGGCGATGCGCAAGAGCGCGAAGATTGCGTTGGTTGTCCCGGGAGACTCGCCGCTGCTGCGCGCGGCAACTTTAGCTTCGCTGCTGGACACGCACCGTCGTGGCGAAGCTGCCGCGACCATCCTGACTGCGGAGCTGGCTGATCCAAGCGGCTATGGCCGAATCGTGCGCGATGCCGAAGGGCGTGTGCAGGCGATTGTCGAAGAGAGCGCGGCCACGCCCGAGCAACGCACTATCCGCGAAGTGAACTCCAGCATTTATTGCTTCACGCTTGACAAACTCTGGCCCTGCCTAAATGCATTGCGGCCGAATAACGCGCATCGCGAACTCTATCTGACCGATGCCATCGCTCTGCTGCGGCAACAAAACGAGCGGGTCCTGGCCCAGACTGCTGCGGCACCAGAAGAAATTCTCGGCTGCAATACCCGCGCGCAGTTGGCCGACGCGGATCGCATTCTACGTGCGCGAAAGGCCGCGGAACTGATGGGGGCAGGCGTCACGATTTATCTGCCGGAAACCGTGGTGATCGATCCGGAAGTGACGGCCGGACCCGACACGGTTATCGAGCCTGCCGTGCAACTGCTGGGCAAGACGCGCCTGGGGGCGCGCTGCAAAGTTCAAACAGGCAGCGTGCTGCGTGATTCGCGGCTAGAGGATGACGCAACGGTGCTGGCGCACTCGATTCTTGATTCCAGCCGCGTGGGTGCGAAGGCGAGTGTGGGGCCTTTCTCGCGTCTGCGCCCGGGCAGCGATGTGCGAGCCGGCGCGCACCTGGGAAATTTCGTGGAGATGAAGAACTCGGTGATCCACGAAGGCTCGAAAGCGATGCACCTGACTTACCTCGGCGATGCCTCGGTGGGCCGGAATTCGAATATTGGCGCCGGAACGATTACCTGCAACTACGACGGTGTGGCCAAGTACCAGACTACCATCGGCGATCGCGTATTCATTGGGAGCGATACGGCGCTTGTAGCGCCCGTGCGAGTGGGCCACGGCGCGTATGTCGCAGCGGGCTCTACGATCACGCACAATGTTCCCTCCGACGCGCTGGCCATTGCACGAGGCCGCCAGGAAAACAAGCCCGGCTGGGCCGCCAAGCGCAGGCTGGCCATCCAGAAGGCGAAGGGCGAAAAAGGGCGCGCAAAATCCCGCCGTCCGAAAACAGTGCGCCGCCCAAGACCAAAGCCGCGCCGCCGCGTCAAATCCCGCCGATAGGCAAGCCCATGGAAGAGAACTCAGTGAAACGATGCCGATCGAAGATCTGGCCGCGCGTCGCGCTTCTGTTCGCTGTAGTATCCCTCGTTAACGCGGGCTTATTGGCGCAAAGACCCGGCAAGGTTATCGAGGTTGCGAATCCGCCGAACGCGGCTGCGCAGCAAGCCAAGCCTTATGTGGTGCTGGTTTCGCTGGATGGCTTTCGCTACGACTACCTGAGGAAATATTCGGCGCCGAACCTCGCGGCCATGGCGGCGCGCGGCGTAAGCGCGCCCGACGGCATGGTTCCTTCGTTTCCCTCGACCACGTTTCCGAATCATCTCGCGCTGATCACGGGACTTTATCCGGAGCACCATGGCATCGTCGCGAATATTTTCTACGATCCCACGCGGCAGGAGCGCTACACCTATGGCGATTCGGCAGCAGTCCTGGATGGAAGCTGGTACAGCGGCACGCCGCTGTGGTCGCTGGCGGAACAGAACCAGCTGCGCGCGGCCTGCTATTTCTGGCCCGGTTCGGAGGCGGAGATTGCGGGGAAGCGCCCGAGCTACTATCTAAAATTCGATCCTACGGTCCCCAATGATCAGCGAGTCGAGCAAGTGCTGGCGTGGTTGCGGTTGCCGGCGGCCGAGAGGCCGCATTTCATCACGCTGTACATGGCGGAAGTGGATGGAGCGGGTCATGCGAGCGGTCCCGACAGCAAGCAGACCGCTGACGCGGTGGAATTCCTGGACAAGGAAGTCGGCAAGTTGATTGCCGGTCTTGATGCGCTGCACCTGCCGATTGATTTGTTCGTGCTCGCGGATCACGGCATGCAGAATACGAGCGGCGGCTGGATCACGCTCGACCAGTTTGCCGATCTCTCGCAGTTCGAATCCGCAGGGCCGCTGCTGTACGCCCCGAGCGCGGCCGACGCCGAAAAAGCATATCAATCGCTGAAGGGGGCGAGCGATAAATTCAAAGTGTATCGCCGCACGGATGTGCCTAGGGAATTGCACTACAATTCCAATGCGCGGGAGGGAGATCCCATCGTGGTTGCCACCGGCCCTTATTACATTCGCGCGCGCGGGCCCGCTCCCGGAGAGCCGGACCAGCCGCCGAGCGCGGGCACCCATGGGTATGACCCGCGCCTGCTCCCAACGATGAGAGCGCTTTTCGTCGCCGCCGGGCCGGACATTCGTGCGGGAGTGACCGTCGAGCCATTCGAGAATGTGAACGTCTATCCATTGATCGCGCAGATTTTGGGCCTGCCGATCGGAAAGATTGATGGCCAGTTGCAAGTGTTGCAGATGGCCCTGAAGAACCCGCCGAAGAATTGACAGGCCGAGGGATCGCGTCCTGCTCGCCCGACTCCGCTTGTTGGGTGTGATAAAATGCTTCGCGAGGAGAAATCCTGCGATGAAATTCGGCGTAGTAAAATTTCCCGGATCGAACTGCGATGACGACGCCTTCTACGCGATCGGCGCGGTCCTTGGCCAGCCTGTGGAATTCATCTGGCACCAATCGGAAGAATTGCTAGGCTCCGACGTCATCCTCCTGCCCGGCGGTTTTGCCTTTGGCGATTACCTGCGAACCGGTGCGATCGCGCGATTTTCCCCGGTGATGAAGGCGGTGGATCGTTTCGCGCGCTCAGGCGGCCTGGTCCTGGGCATCTGCAATGGATTTCAGATTCTCCTCGAAGCTGGATTGCTGCCCGGAGCGATGATGCGCAACAAGGGTCTGCGCTTCCTTTGCCGGCAGGTGCACAGCCGCGTGGAGAGCACGGACACCCCGTTCACTTGCGCGGCGCGGCAGGGGCAGGTGCTGAAAATGCCCATCGCGCACATGGACGGAAACTACTTTTGCGATTCTTCGACGCTCGCCGATCTCGAACGCAATCGGCAAATTATTTTTCATTACGTCCATCCAGACGGGCGCGACGCGGGCGAGGCTGAGAGAGCCGGTCACGGGACGCCGGAAAATGATCGGGCCGCGAATCCCAACGGTTCGCTCGGCGCGATCGCCGGAATTTGCAATCGCGAGCGCAACGTCCTCGGCCTGATGCCGCATCCGGAGCGCGCCGTGGAATCGCCGCTTGGCTCCGGCGATGGGTTGGTGCTTTTCCGCTCTCTAATAGAAAGTTTTTCACGACAGACCGCGGTTCCCGCGTAGTGAAATCGTACAGACCAGGCAAGTCTTCCGAGCATGGCGCCATTGCCTGCGGCGTGAATTGCTGCGACAATTCGCGCTCGCTGCCAGTGAGCCGCGGAAATAGGGACGAAGGCACTGCCGTATTGAGTGAAGGTAATCCGTAGAGAAATTAGAAGCTGGACCGGACACCGATGGCGATGACTGGCACGGAAATGAGAGTGACGCCGCAGATTGCCGCGGAGCATGGGCTGACGCCTGAAGAATACGCGCGCATCCAGAAAATCCTGGGCCGCGATCCGAACTTTACCGAGCTGGGAATTTTCAGCGTGATGTGGAGCGAGCACTGTTCCTACAAATCATCGCGCGTGCACCTGAAGCGGCTGCCGACCAGCGGCCCGCGCGTGGTGCAGGGGCCGGGAGAAAACGCCGGGGTGGTGGATATCGGCGACGGGCTTTGCGCGGTTTTCAAAATCGAGTCGCACAATCATCCGAGCTTCGTGGAACCGTTTCAGGGCGCGGCCACGGGCGTCGGCGGAATCCTGCGCGATATTTTTACCATGGGCGCGCGGCCGATCGCAGTGCTTGATTCGCTGCGATTTGGGCCGGTCACGCCCGGACCTAGCGCGGGCCACGCAACGGCGGAAGAAATCGCGCGCAACCGCCGCCTCTTCGACGGAGTGGTGCGCGGGATCGGATTTTATGGCAACTGCTTCGGCGTGCCGACCGTGGGCGGCGAAGTGCAATTCGAGGCGTGCTACTCGAATAATCCGCTGGTGAATGCGCTGGCGCTGGGCATCGCCCGACGGGAGGAGCTTTTCTTTGCGCGGGCGCGAGGCCCGGGAAATCCGGTGATTTATGCCGGTGCGAAGACGGGGCGCGACGGGATCCATGGCGCTTCGCTGCTGGCGTCCTCGGAATTCAGCGAACAATCGCGGCAGAAGCGGCCGAACGTCCAGGTGGGCGACCCCTTCCTGGAGAAGCTGCTGCTGGAGGCTTGTCTCGAAGCGATGCAAACCGGCGCGGTGGTCGCGATTCAGGATATGGGCGCCGCTGGGCTGACCAGTGCCAGCTCGGAGATGGCGTCGCGCGGAGGCATGGGAATCGAAATTGAACTGGCGCTTGTGCCCAAGCGCGAGACCGGCATGACGCCCTATGAAATCATGCTCTCGGAATCGCAGGAGCGCATGTTGCTGGTGGCACAGCGCGGGCGGGAGCGGGAAGTATTCGATCTGTTCCACAAGTGGGGGCTCGATGCAGTCGAAGTGGGCCGCGTGACTGAGGACGGGAATCTGCGCATCCTCGAGCATGGCCTCGTGGTGGCAGAAATTCCCGCGCACGCCATCGCCGAGGAAGCGCCACGCTACCAGCGGCCGATGGGGAAACCGGCCGCGACGGCCACCGAGAAGCGAGTGCCAACGCCGCTAGTTGAATTTGCGCGCTCCGGAAGTGATCTCACGGAGAATTTTCGCTCTTTGCTCGCGTCGCCGGCCGTAGCATCGAAATACTGGATCACCGAGCAGTATGACTCGATGGTGCGCACCAACACGCGAGTAGGTCCAGGCGGGGGCGACGCGGCTGTGCTGCGGTTGAAGGAGACGAAGCGCGCGCTCGCGCTCGCAACGGACGGCAATGGGCGCTGGTGTTCGCTCGCGCCGCGGTTGGGTGCCATGCACGCGGTCGCGGAAGCTGCGCGCAATGTCGCTTGCACGGGTGCGCGCCCGGTGGCCGCCACGAATTGCCTGAATTTCGGCAACCCGGAAAAGCCCGAGGTCATGTGGCAATTCAGCGAGGCGGTGGACGGGATCGCGCAAGCCTGCACGGCGCTGGAAATTCCGATCACCGGCGGGAACGTCAGCTTCTACAACGAAACGCTGGGCAAACCGATCTACCCCACGCCGATTCTCGGCGTGCTCGGAGTGATGGAAGATGCGGAGCGCGCGCTCGGGTCTGCGTTCCGGAAGGAAGACGACCTGATTGTGCTGCTCGACGGCGCGGGGAAATGGAGCCAGGCGGCGAAGGATGCGTTCTGGAAAGCGTTTTCAGCGCTCCGCGAGAATTCCCCGCAGCCCTGGACGTCGGCGATTGAGAAACGGCTCCCAGGCTCGAGCCTCACAGGCCCCAGTGAAGACTGGGTGGCGTTTTCATCTTCGGAATTTGCGAAGACCCTCCACGGAATCGTCGCCGGCCCGCCCCCGGCAATGGATCTGGCAGCAGAGAAGCGTCTGATTGAATGCCTGGTGGCGCTCGCAACGGAAGGCGAGATTCTTTCGGCGCACGACGTAAGCGATGGCGGGCTTGCCGTGACTTTGGCGGAAAGCTGCTTTGGGGCTGAGGGGCTGGCCGCCGAGGTAACACTCGAAGGGGACGAACCCGCTGAGATTGCGCTGTTCGGCGAACGGGGCGCGCGCGCCGTGGTATCGCTTTCGCCCGCGTCGCTTGCCCGCGTGAGCGCGATTGCGGCACAATACAAGGTCAACGCGCAGCGCATCGGTACCGTCACACACGGGGAAATTCGCATCCAATATAACGGCGCAAGTGTGATCAAGGGAGACGTGAATTCTCTCCGGATGGTGTGGTCGGAATCGCTAGCGCGCGCAGTCGAAGGCATAGAAAGCAAGTGAGCAAGCTTGTCAATTGGGGCCGTTGGCCGGTTGGGGCGTTATTTGCCACCTGGGGGGTAGCCCTCCTTTGGGGCACAATAACGGACATCCCCAACTTCCTTCGCCAGCGCCCGAACCAAGTTACTTATTACGTCATTTCTGAATCGGCCTTTTGGATCGCAGCGCTACTGTGTGCTTGGGGCATTTTCAGTCGGCGTCGCTTGGGCCGCTTTCTAGGCATCGCTCTTTGTACCTTTACTTTTGCGGCAGGCGTGCTGGAGTACCTGCTAACAAGAGAATTTAATCGCGGAATGGCGTTGATGACAGTGGTCGACTGTTCAATTTTGGTCTGGCTGCTCCTCCCCAGTGTTCGAGAGGAATACTCAAGAAGGAATCCGATCGCGTGACGAAGACGATACATCTCGACGACGATCATTTTCACGATCACTGCGGCGTGTTCGGGATTTTCGGGCATGGCGAGGCTGCGAAGATGACCTACCTAGGCCTCTACGCGCTGCAGCATCGCGGGCAGGAGTCGGCGGGCATCGCTTCGACCGACGGCACCAACGTGCACGTGCACAAGGCCATGGGGCAGGTGCAGGAAATTTTTTCGCCAGCCGTGATTGCGCAATTGCCGGGAGCGGCGGCGATGGGGCACACGCGCTACTCGACCGCGGGCGATACCAGCCTGATGAACGCGCAGCCGGTGGTGATTGATTGCAACAAGGGCAAGCTGGCGCTCGGACACAATGGCAACCTGACCAACGCGCTCGAAGTGCGGCGACGCCTGGAGCATCGCGGGTCGATCTTTCAGACTACCAGCGACACGGAAGTGATCGTGCACCTGATCGCGCGGAGCACGGCGCGAAATCTTTCCGGAGCGATTGCGGACGCGCTCAATCAGGTGGAAGGCGCGTATTCGCTGCTACTGTTGACGCGCGATGAGATTTACGCGATTCGAGACCCGCGCGGCTTCCGGCCGCTTTGTCTCGGACGACTGGACGGGGCCTGGGTGGTGGCATCGGAAACCTGCGCATTCGATTTGATTGACGCGGAATACGTGCGCGAAGTCGAGCCGGGGGAAATGGTGCGAATTTCGCGCTCGGGCATCGAGTCCATCCGATTCGCGCCGGAAAAACCGCATCAATACTGCATTTTCGAGCATGTTTATTTTTCGCGCCCCGACAGCCTGGTATTTGGCCGGCCGGTGAATCAGAGTCGGGAACGGCTGGGTCGCTTGCTGGCGCGCGAGCATCCCATAGAAGCGGACATCGTGACACCGGTACCGGATTCGGGAACACCCGCGGCCGTGGGCTACGCAGCGGAATCGGGGATTCCATTCCGCATGGCGTTGATCCGCAATCATTATATCGGCCGCACGTTCATCGAGCCGGTGCAGGCCATTCGCGATTTTGGCGTGAAGCTAAAGCTGAATCCCGTGCGTCGAATGCTTGAGGGGCAGCGGGTGGTGCTGGTGGACGATTCCATTGTGCGCGGGACCACCAGCCGGAAAATCGTCCGGCTGGTGCGCGAAGCTGGCGCGACGGAAGTGCACGTGCGCATCAGTTGCCCGCCGACAATTTCGCCCTGTTATTACGGCGTCGATACGCCGCGGCGCGAGGAGCTCATCGGCGCGCAGAAATCCGTCGAGGAAATTCGGGAATTTCTCGGCGCGGATTCCCTCGGCTACTTGTCGCTCGTCTCGCTGCGTGCGGCGGTGGAAGATCCGGAAGCGAAATTTTGCACCTCGTGCTACACCGGCAGCTATCCGACTGAGCTGGTGCAACTCGAAGTGGAGGCTCATCGTGAGGGCTGAGGTGGAAGAAGCCGTGGCGGTAGCAAATGTGGCGCGGGCCAAACCTGTGACGCTGAAGGATCAGGTCTGGCGCGAAGTGCTTTCGTGGTTCTGGGTGATTGTCGCGTTCCTGTTTATCGAGGGGACGCTCGTGCAGGCGCGCGTGATTCCGAGCGGTTCGATGGAGCGCACCGTGCTGATCGGTGACCATTTGATCGTGAGCCGCATCGGGTACGACGCGGGAATTCCATTCACCGACTGGCACGTGCCGCTGTGGCGCCAACCCGAGCGACAGCAGATTATCGTGTTCCGCGCGCCGCTGCCCGGAAATCCGGATTTCATCAAGCGCGTGATCGGCTTGCCCGGCGACACACTGGAAGTGAAGCGAGGCGTGGTCTTTATCAACGGGAAGGCGCTCGCCGAACCCTATCGCCAGGATCCGCCCAACCCGCTCGAGACGCGGCCGGCGGTGCACGTTCCAGCCGGCGAATATTTTATGATGGGCGACAATCGAGAGAATTCCTATGACAGCCGCTACTGGGGCTTCGTCCCGCGCGCGAACATCATCGGAACGCCGCTGGTGATTTACATGTCCATTGATGCGCCGGAAGAAGTGTGGGAGCCGGGGCATGTGGGCCAGCGTTTTGCGACGTATCTGAACGCGGTGATTCATCCGGGCGAGGTGCGCTGGAAGCGCCTGTTCCACACGTTCTAACGGGATTCGGTGCTTTCTAAGTCTTACGGTGTGCCGTCCGACGGGCAGGCAGGTTGGCGGGTTCGTTCCGTCCCTTCAGGAATCGAGTTCACTCCATGCGCTACACCGATGCCGGCGTGAATATTGCGGTTGCAGAAGAAACCAAGCGGCGCATCGCCGCAATGGCCAAGAAAACTTTTACGCGCGGTGTGCTCCGACCGATTGGCGGATTCGGGTCGCTGTTCAGGATGGATCCCAAGCGTTGGCGCGATCCGATTCTGGTGGCGAGCGCGGATGGCGTGGGAACAAAGCTGAAGATTGCGTTTGCCATGGGAATTCACTCGACCGTGGGCGCGGACATTTTGAACCACTGCGTGAACGACATACTGACGCAAGGCGCCGAGCCGCTGTTTTTCCTGGACTACATCGCCATGGGGAAGATGAATCGAGCGGTGGTGGAGCAGGTGATCGAGGGAATGAGCCGCGCGGCGAAGCAAGCGGGTTGCGCGCTTATTGGCGGCGAGACAGCGGAGATGCCGGATTTTTATCCGCCCGGCGAATATGACCTGGCGGGATTCATCGTGGGCGCGGTGGAACGAAAAAAGCAGCTCGATCCCGGGCGCGTGGAGCCGGGTGACGTCCTGCTGGCGTTGCCCTCAAGCGGATTGCACACCAACGGATATTCGCTGGCGCGTAAGCTGGTCTTTGGCGTGGCGAAGCTGAAGGCGGATAGTTATGTCGCGGAGGTAGGAAATAAAATCGGCGCGGAACTGTTGCGCCCGCATCGCGCCTACTGGCCTCTGCTGAAAAACATTCTCGCGCGCGGCTGGGTTTCTTCGATGGCGCATATCACCGGGGGAGGTATCACGGGAAATCTGCCGCGAGCGCTGCCGCGGAACGTACAGGCGACCGTGGAGTTGGGATCGTGGCCGGTGCTCGAGATTTTCCGCTATCTCGCGCGCATCGGAAAAATCGAACGCGACGAGCTGCTGAAAACCTTCAACCTGGGCGTGGGAATGATTCTGATTGTTCCGGCGAAGCATGTGTCGCGCGTGGGAGCGGAATTAAAGCGGCGGCGCGAGAAATTCTACGTCATCGGACGAATTGAACGGGCGGCGCATGGAAAACCGCCCGTGATTTATAGCGGAAAACTGGCGTTGTAGCACAGTTCACTGCCCCGAGTTGTCGATATCGACTGCGACCTTCCAGGAGCCGTCCTTCTGTTTCTTCCAAACGGTCACGTATTTGCCTATTTCTGTTTTGGGCTTGCCCTTCTTTTCCTCCGATACAAGGCTGTAAGTGCCGTACTCGTAGCCCAAATCGCCCGAACGCGCGACTTCGACATAGCTTGCCTGAAACGAAAGGCCGGGACCGGGTTGCGCCAGCATATCCTTCCAAACCATGCCAATCGAATTCTTGCCTTTCACCATCGCGCCCTTATCGACGAAGTAGGCGGAGTCTTCCGCGTAGAAGGAGACGGCTTTGTCGAGGTCTTTGGCTTGCGCGGCTTTGCTCCAGTCGGCGGAAGCGGCGCGAATGGCGGCTTCGTCGGCCTTGCGCGTATCGGGCGGTGGCGCAGGCGCCTGCGCGGTCTGGTTCGCGCAGGCGGCGGTGAAGCTGACGGCCAGGAGCGCGGCAATAGCGAGAACGAGCGAGTGAGAACGCGACATGAATGACCTCCTATGCAAACGGGAAGATACGGAGAAGATGCCTTGCGAGCAGGCGTGTGTCAAGCATGGCGCGAGGGTCGATCGTTTGGCCGGGTTGCGGAACTATGCTAATTTCGGGCGGACATGAAGAAACGAATTGGGGTGCTGCTTTCGGGGCGCGGCTCTAATTTCGAAGCGCTGGCTGAGAGCGTCGCCGTAGGTCGGATTCCGAACGCAGAGATGGCGCTGGTGGTGAGCCACCGCGAAGATGCGCCAGGAATTGAGCGGGCCCGGGAGCGTGGGATCGAAGCGCGCGTGATTCCGTCGAGGGGGCTCGAGCGCGAGGCGTATGACAAGCTGGTGGCCGCGGCGCTCGAAGAAAAGAATGTTGATCTGGTGTGCCTGGCGGGGTACATGCGGCTGCTCTCGCCGTATTTTGTGGCGGCATTTCCCCATCGCATTTTGAATATTCATCCGTCGCTGCTGCCGGCATTTCCGGGGCTCGAGGCGCAGCGCCAGGCGCTCGAACACGGCGCGAAATTTTCCGGCTGCACGGTGCACTTCGTTGACGAGAATCTGGACGCGGGCCCGATCGTGCTGCAGGCTTGCGTCCCGATCGAGGACCGCGACACGGTGGGGACACTTTCGGAGCGGATTTTGAGGGAGGAGCACCGGATTTATTCCGAGGCAGTGCGCCTTGTGCTCGAAGGACGTTTCCGCATCGAGAACCGGCGCGTGCTCATCACACCGCCGGAAGGGCGCGCGAAAGGGGCGGAGAAAACATAGTGGCTGCTGCGAAATTCAAACCTGTGAACGAGCAGATGGCGCTCCTCACCAAAGGCGCTGCGGAAATCATCCGTGAAGAAGAGTTGAAGGAAAAACTCGCGCAATCATTCGTGACCGGAAAGCCGCTGCGCGTGTATCTGGGTGTGGACCCGACGGCGCCGGACATTCACCTGGGCCACACCGTGGTGCTGCGAAAACTCAGACATTTTCAGGAGATGGGCCACACCGCGGTATTCCTGATCGGGGATTTTTCGGCAATGATTGGCGACCCTACGGGACAATCCGAGACGCGTCCTCCCTTGACGCGGGAGCAGGTGGAAAACCACTCGGAGACGTATCTCAAACAAGTATTCAAAATCCTCGACAAGAAAGCTACCGAGGTGCGCTTCAACAGCGAGTGGCTGGGAAAAATGAGCAGCGAAGAAATTGTGCGGCTTTGTTCTCACTATCGCCTGGCGCGGATGCTGGAGCGCGAGGATTTCCGCTCGCGCCTCGATAAGAATCAGCCGATTTCAGTACACGAGCTGCTCTACCCGCTGCTAACAGCTTACGACGCGGTCCAGCTGAATTCGGACCTGGAGCTGGGCGCGACGGAGCAGAAATTCAATTTGCTGGTGCATCGCGAAATCCAGCGCGAATACGGATTGACGGGGCAGGTGATCCTGACAATGCCGATTCTCGTGGGGCTCGACGGCACGCGAAAAATGTCGAAGAGCCTGGGAAATTATGTTGGCATCACGGATGCGCCGGGTGAAATGTTTGGCAAGATCATGTCCATTTCCGACGAGTTGATGTGGCAATACTACGAGCTGTTGACGGATTTTCCTTCCCCGGTGATTGCGCGGCTGCAGGAAGAAGTGAAGATGGGCGTGCTGCACCCAAAAGACTCGAAGATGCAACTCGCGCACACGATTGTGGCCAGCTTTCACGGAGAAGAAGCTGCGAAAAAGGCAGCTGAAGAATTTCAGTTGGTCTTCCGCGACCGGCAGGCGCCCACAGACATTCCGGAAATGAGGCTGAAGTGGGGGGCGCGCCCGCTGTTTTCTTTGCTGACCGAGACGGGCCTGGCGAGCTCGCGCAGCGAAGCGGAGCGGTTGATCAAACAAGGCGGCGTGGAAGTGGACGGGCAGGCGGAGAAAGACGTGAAGCGGACGATCGTGCTGAATCCGGGGGACCTGTTGCCGTTGCGTGTTGGCAAGAAGAAGTTTTTGCGTGTGGTAGGAGTGTAAGTCTGGGCTAGCGCCGTTCGGCGAGTTGCTGAAGGCGCGCGAGCCAAGCGCGGTCACGCTGGGCGACGGCGAAACGCGTGAAGATTTTGTCGAAGAACCGGCCGAAAGCGCTGGGCATCTGGTAGTTGTCACGCATCGTGAGGTGTGTTTTTCCCGCAACGCTCTGAAGTTCCCACCGTTGCATTCCGCGCACGCCATAAGAATCCTGGAACTGCCATTCGAGCAGGCGCTCCCATTCGTAGGCGGTGATCACGACGGTGAGAACCACCTCGTAGGAGCCGAGGTCACCGGAGATTCGCACTTTTTGCCCGACAGCGAAATCCGGCGCGCCGCCTTGCACTTCGAATTTCGAGTTCATTTCAATGCCGTACCAGTGCGGCATCCGCTGCGGGACGAGAAATACGAAAATTTCTTTCGGTGGGGCCACGATTTCGATCGTAAAGCTGAGATCCGCCATATCTGCCTAAGGGTTATCTCACAGAATCTCAGACAGAAGAAAATGTACCCGCTCGGGGGAGGCAAGCTTCCTCGGGTGTCAGACTTCGACGAGAACCAGGGACATGTCGTCCGAGGGCGGGCCTTCGCGCCAGGCCGCGACGCGGTCGAGGATCCCCTGCTTCATTTCGCGGAACGGCAGCAGTGCGGTTTCTCGAACGAATTTCTGGACCCCTTCGACGCCCAGCATTTCGCCGCGCGAGTCGAAGACGTCGGTGATTCCGTCAGTGTACAGGACGATGCGGTCACCGGCCTGCAAGTCCACGTCGAGTGTGGCTTCGTCCGCCACAGCGTTTGGAAGGGCGCCCAAGACCATGCTGCGTGATTCAAGCAAGCGTGGCTCTTCCCCGGGCTGCACGACCATCACCGGAGGATGGCCGGCCCCGGCAAAGATCATGCGCCTGCCGCTGCGGTCCAGGCGCGCGGCGGCCAGTGTGAAAAAGAAAACCGAGCCGCCGATATTGCGCATCACGAAGGTGTTCAGCCCGCGCAGCATATCTCCGAGCGGGACGCCGTTTTGCAATTGCGTCATCGTTTCGCTGTAGATCCGGTTCGCCACTAGTGCCGAGCCGATGCCGTGGCCGGAGACGTCGCAAACCAGCAAATTCAAATGGTCTTCATCCACCGGGCTCACCAAGCCGAAGTCGCCGCCGATGGTGCGAACGGGATGATAAAAGGCAACCACCTGGATGCCGCCCCAAGTGACTGACTTGGGCGCCAGACTCTGCTGCACGCGGGCCGCCAGCACCAAATCCTCTTCGATTTCCTTATGGCGGTCCTCGAGTTGGACGTTGGCGGCGCGAAGCTGCGCTTCCGCGGTTTTCAGGTCGGAGATGTCGGTGAAAGTGACGATCGCGAACTCCCGGCCATCAGGGTCTTCCAGGATCCGCGCGCTGACGATCACCGGCAGTCGCGTCCCGTCTTTTGCCGGCAGAAAAAATTCTTCGCGGCTCCTCCCCGCCTGTCGTGTTTTGTTTCGTCGCTCTTGGAGGAGAGCATAGTCCTCTGGCTTGTAGTAGAGCTTTCCAGCATCCTTGCCAATGATTTCCTCGCGGGAGATTCCCGTCATTTCCGCGAAGACCGTGTTGACGAACAGAATGCGATCGCAATCGTCCGCAACCAGGACGCCTTCGTTCAGCGTCTCGAGGATGGCTTCCATTTGTCCGAGCCATTCTGGTTTTTCAACTCCCAATCGAATTCCCCTTTGTCATCCCGACCGCAAGCGATGGGTATCTTACCGAATCGCGGCGAAAGCACCAACGCGGCAATTCATTGGATTCCATGGGCGCTCCCAAAGCTGCAAATGATTCGAAATTCAAGTAAGGTCTGAACGCATCACAGGAATGGGGGAAGCGCCGGAAAGATCTCGGCGAGCATCGAAATGACCGTCAATGGAAAACGAGTTCCGCCGGGCCCGAAAGGGCTCCCCTTTGTCGGCGTGTCGTTCGAACTGCTGGGGGACGCGCTCGGGCTGTTGCGGCGCGTAGCCAGGGAATACGGCGACATCGTGCGGATCCCGGTTGCCTTTGGAGAGCGCATCTTGCTGAATCACCCGGACTGGATTGAGCAGCTTCTGGTGGTCCAACAGAACAAGTTTCACAAAAGTACGCTGAGCAAGGAAGCAACGGAAAGGTTGCTGGGGCAGGGATTGTTGATCAGCGAGGGAGAATTCTGGCGGCGGCAGCGACGTCTGGCGCAGCCGGCTTTCCTTCGCGCGCGGATCAATGATTATGCTCGGACGATGGTGGAGATCGCCGGAAAACACATGCAGGAATGGCGCGGGGGCGAGCAGCGCGACATGGCGCACGAAATGATGGCGCTGACGCTCGATATCGCCGTGCGCACGCTCTTCGGCACCACGTTGCCGAACGAGGCCAAGCAAGTGGGACGCGCGATGACTTTTCTGATGCGCTATTCGCTGGGGCGGGCGCGCTCGCCCGTAAATATCCCGGCGAGCTGGCCGACACCCAAGAACCGGCGCGCGAATCGCGAGTACGAATTTCTGGATTCGCTGGTATACCGGATCATTTCCGAGCGGCGCGCGCAGGGAAATTCGACGCATCACACCGATCTGCTTTCCCTGCTGATGGGCGCGATGGACGAAGACGGCAGCCAGATGACCTCCAAGCAACTTCGTGATGAAACCATGACGATTTTTCTGGCGGGGCATGAAACAACGGCTCTCACTCTCGGGTGGACCTGGTTCCTGCTAAGCGAGAATCCCGCGGCGGAAGCGCGCCTGCACGAGGAGCTCGGCGGCGTGCTGGGCGGGCGCGCACCGGAGATCAAGGACCTCGAGCGGCTGCCGTATTTGCAGGCGGTGGTGAACGAAGTGTTGCGACTGTATCCAGCAGCCTATCTTCTCGCACGAACTTCCATCGCACTCTCGACGATCGGCGGCTATGAACTTCCCACGGGCAGTACAATTCTGGCTTCGCAGTGGGTGATGCAGCGAGACGCGCGCTACTACGACGACCCCGATGCTTTCCGTCCCGAGCGGTGGCTCGACGGGCTATTGGGCCGGCTCCCCGCGGGCGCTTACTTTCCGTTTGGCGACGGGCCTCGGCGGTGCATTGGACAAAGTTTCGCGCTGATGGAATTGGCGCTGGTGACGGCCGCGGTGGCGCAGCATTTCCGTTTCCGGCTGGTACCGGGGCATCCCGTGGTGCCGGAGCCGCTGGTGACGCTGCGGCCCAAGCACGGAATTCGCATGCTGGTTGAGGCGCGGCGTTAGGGGACAAAGGCAGGCTGCTCGGGCTGCGACCACGGATCGTAGGTGAGGGAGAAGCGGATGCGATCGGGAATCGTCGGATGGTCGTAGAACAGGAAAACGTCCACGGGATTCGGAGCGGGGTCGGACAAATCCACCTCGCCGAGAACCTGGAAGGCCTGCGCGGCGATCTGTCCTGCGTCGGGCGTCAAGCCATGCGTGACTTCGAGCGAATACTGGTCCGCTTGATGTTCCAGGTGACGGCTGAATGCGCTTTCGACGGGAGTGGCGAAGAAATCAAAAAGTGTGAGAAGCAGCAGCAACGCGGGCAACGATGCCCAGTCGTCCACGCCGCGAATTTTCCACTGGCCTCCCCAGCGCGCGAGCATGGTGCCGATAGAACGAAATCCCAGATAGAACAAAACAAATAAAAGCCCGGCCGCGAAGCAGAGTCCTTTCCAGATGTGGCCGAGAACATAGTGCCCCATCTCGTGGCCGGCGACGGCGACGATTTGTGGCCTGGTCATCTTGACGATGGTGGTATCCCACACGACAATGCGTTTTGAAGCGCCGACCCCGGTGACGTAGGCGTTGAGCGCCGTTGATTTCTCGCTCGCTCCCATCCAGAACATGCGCTCCACGGGAATTTCCTGCCCGGCGCGTTGGACCATTTGCTCCAGGGCCGCCGCAAGCACCGGATCTTTCTCTGATAGCGGGACAAATTTGTGAAACAAGGGATCAATCACGAGCGGCGTGAGAAAAATCAGCAGCACCATGGTCGGAATGGAGAGCAGCCAGAAATAAAGCCACCAGCGGCGTGGGCCGCGGCGGATCACCGCATAGAGCAGCCATATCAAGAGCGTGCCGAGCACAACGGCGATCATTTGTCCTTTGACCCAGTCCCAAATCCAGGATGGCCAGCTCTGAATGCTGAGGCCGAACTCCCGACTCACCCAGTGACGCGCGATTGAAATCGGCACTAGCAAAATATCGAAGGTGAGGATGAAAAGCGGCGCGAAGATTGCCGCCCGAAGAAAGTGTGCGCAGGCGGTCTTCTCAGCCCAGTCACGGTATTTCGGCGCAAGCCTCCCTTTCAGGATCAGCCAGAGAGCGATGAGCGAGTAGAAAATCGTGGCGAGCTGAAACAGGAAGGCGATTTTGCCGAAATTGTGAGCTTTCCTGTAGAGCTCGGGGGGCAGTGCGTAGGCCGTGACTTTTTTTTCGGCGGCCCGTGCGGTTGCCTGGGCAACTTCTCCCACCTGACCGGCGGCCATGCCTAAGGCGGACACCCGCTGGGCTTTGGGCAGTTTCTTCGCGCCCTGGGCCGGCCCCGCTAAAGCGCAGGCAAACACGCCGAGAAAGAGGGCCAATTGTGCACCGTGGATGAGGACCTGTTTCATGTGGCAGGGCGAGTATGACGGTGGTTGATGGCCCGAGCAAGTCGTCAGCAGCCCGGGAAGCGCAACTGTCGGGAGGTACAGGTTGCCTCTTTGGGTGCTGGCCCGAATGGCGATTGCCTGACACGGTCGAGCGCGACTAGTATGAATCAGCGGCAAAGTGCCGCTTCGAGAGAGGGGACCATGAGAATCGTATGCTCCGGACTTCTGGTTCTGCTGGCTCTGCCTGTGGGCATTGCCTCCGCCCAACAGCAACAGCCGCCGCAACAACAGACGGATTCGATCGCCGCGGCAGCGCGGCGCTCGCGCGAACAGAAGAAGGAGCAGGTCAAGCCCGTAAAAGTCTGGGACAACGACACCATGCCCAACGCACCGGGCGCCATAAGCGTCGTGGGGGAATCGGCGGGCACCAACGGCGACAGCAGCAATCAATCCACCGCGAACGCCCCGGCTGCCGGCAGCGCGCCTGGCGCGGAGAAATCAACAAAAGATGCGAAGGCGCTGCTGGCCAGCCTCGCAGCCGCTAAGGATCAACTGCAAGGGCTGAAAGCCGAGTTGAATATCCTCCAGCGCCAGTATGACCTGGATGCGCAGATGTACTACGGCAAGCCGAACTACGTCGCCGATAGAGACGGCGCCGCCAAGCTGGCCACTGAGAAAAGCCAGCTTGATGCCAAACAACAGGAAGTGGACGCAGCGCAAAAGAAAGTGGACCAGCTCGAAGCGGAAATCAAGGACAGCGGGCCGGCCAGCGACAGCGCCAGCAGCAAAACGAATTAAGATCCGCGGGAAGAACTGAGGGCTTGTGCCAATTCGGCACGCTCTGCAACGCCACCCCTAGTAATAGTGTACATTCCCCTTGACACACAAGAGCCTTCGGCGCACAATCCCGCCATCTTCACGGGACGGCAGTTGTTGCACGGGGCGTTTCGGCGGCCAGCTATAACCCCTCCGGTCGCCGGCACAAAAAACTGGTGAGGCAAACTGACGATGCAATATATGCCCGGTTGGACGGTGCAGTGTTTGAATCCGGAGTGCATGGAGCGCGGCCACTGGCTGCGGGCGCAGGATGCGCCGCAGGAAATTTGCCGGAGTTGCGGCGCGCCATTGCACAACGTGCCGCCACCGCTCGCGCCGCGGTTCCGCATGCGGGCGCGCGCACTGGCGAACTATCGCCCGATGGGGCGGCGGCGCTAGAGATCTTGTCGTAGCGATTTTGCGGCCGGAGGTTCCGCGCCGGCTCCAACAGACGGCAACGGCTCGGCCGTATATCCCTCGCGCCGTGCCTGAGCGCCGACAGGGGTTCGTTCCCGAATTGCAGCACCCTCAGAGGACCAGGCAAGAAAAAGGCCCGAACCGATTGAGTCGGTTCGGGCCTTTTCGCTTTTGAAGCTCTTTGATCCTTCCTAGAAAGAGAATCGCGCCGCAAGCTGGATGATGCGCGGCCGCTGTTCAAAGAAGCCTGGAATGGTGGGATCGGGACCACCGGTGGCAGTAATCTGGCCAAATGTTCCACTGGTAGGATTTGTGTCCGGATTGGCAAACTCCGCGTGGTTGAACAGATTGAAAAAGTCTGCGCGGATTTGCAGGCTCAAGCGCTCGGTGATTGCGGTGGTCTTCGACAAACTCATGTCGAAATTCACACGAGAAGGCCCACGGAGGGAGTTCCGCGCGAACGTGCCGTAAGTCGCCAGGCTGGGATTTGCGACCACCTGTGAGTCCGAGGGGAAAATCGAAGGCCCCGGCGTGCACGGAGGTGGATCGAGCAGGTCACCACATTGCGCGTAGGAAATACTGGAGGGGTTGAACCAAAAATGGCCAGTGCCGGTGCCACCGGTTGTTGTGGGAAGGTTAAGCGTTTGAGTTGTTTTCGGGTTCAGCGTTTTCAGTGGGCCAACGACGTTCGCGTGCACGATCCCAAAGTCTCCTGCTCCGGAAGGTCCTTCGTTTCCGAAGCCCGATTCCGCCGGAAGATTCGCGAACACATCCAACGGGAAGCCGCTTCGCCAGGTGAGGATATGGAACAGGCTCCAGCCCTGCGTGAGGCGCTTGGGCCCCGAACTCCACAGACGGTCGAATGGCAGGTCCCAGCCCCCGCTGAAGGTGACGCGGTTGCGCACATCGGCATCACTGGATGCGCGAAACAGATTGGTCTGATAGGAGGGGATCTCGCTGTTCCTTTGCCGGAACCCCGAACCGGTGTCGATGTTGTGTGAGTAGGTGTATCCAAACGTGAAGTAAAGGTGTCCGACAGGGGAATTTGCTACCTGTCTTGTGAGGCTAGTCGTCAGGGCGTTAAAGTTTGCATTATTGTCGTTCCTGAACTCGAGAAGGTTCGCATAGGTGCAGACATTGTTCGGGCTGACCGTTCCGTTGCCGGATGCATCGAGGCAAGTACTGTTGGCGGGCAGGAGATTGAGGACACGGTCGGAGGTGCCCAGAACAAAAGGATTAACATCTTGCAGGCTGGTGAGCCCGTGTGAACTGCTTCCGAGATAGTTCATTTCGAAAATAAGATTAGGCGCCACTTCGTGCTCCACGCTCAGGTTGAATTGATAGGTGTAGGGGGTCTTTAGGTGAGGATCTATAAAGAAAAGTCCCGAACCAAACGGCAGAGAGCCGGGCGTGTTGAAATAGGCGGGACCGGAAAGCGAGGGCGTGGAAGGAAACGTGTTCGGGTTGCAGGTGGAATCAAAGGGATCTGAAAAGAACGTGAGCGGTTGGCCCGCCTGATTAGAGGCGGCGCATGAATTGCCCGAGAGGGCTGTCGGAAATCCAAAGAATGCCAGACTGAAAAACGGCGGCGCGCCATTGAACTGGAAGTTGTCCTCGGCTTTGAGGATGTCGTAGAACATTCCGAATCCCCCGCGAATGCTGGTCTTACCATGTCCGAAAGGATCCCAGGCAAACCCGATGCGAGGCGCCCAATTGTTTTTCACCGGGAAATTGACGCCACTCGGCGCGCCCTTGTCTCTGGGGAAAACGAGTCCCTGGGGAGCATTGGGGAACCTGGTGGATTGATCGCCCAGCACCAGGGAGAAGGTGCGCCCTTCGGTGTCATATTTCGGACTGTTGTACTCGTAGCGCAGACCCAGAGTAAGAGTGAGGCGGCTGGTGGCATGCCACTCATCCATCAGGAAGCCAAAAACCGACTTGGTGCGGATATTCGAAGGCGCTGCTGCTCCCTGTTCATAATCTGAGGGGGCCCCTAAAAGAAAGTCTGCGAAGCCGTTGCCGGTAAGGGAACCATTGAAATCATAGGAGCCATCGGTGGCGAAATCGAAAATCTGGTTGTCCTGATAGCCGGAGAATCCGCCGCCCATCTTCCAATTATGGTGTCCGTGGGTCCAAGTGAATGTGTCCGTGACACCAAAGGTGTTGTCCACCAGCCGGGACGGCCCGAGAAAAGTATAGCCAACGGTCGTGGCCGAGAAATTAAAGCCGACAATCGGCGGACCGATGGGATTGTCCGGCGTCAAATTGGTGAATCCCAGGGCTGCTGCGGTGAGCGCGGTATTCGGGCCGACTGGAGAGCCCTGCAAGGAGTTGCTCCGCTGCGCGTAGAAGCGCACTTCATTCACTTTATTGGTGCTGATAGTCCGCGTGTACGCCACATTCAAGAAGGACAGTTTGGCCTTAGTATCCACCGAATATCCCGGCAAGTTTGCATAGGCCACGTTCGAAGGGGTGGTGAAGGGATTCAGTGTCGGATTGTCAAGGCCCCCGATCGTCGCTGTCAGTTTGTCATTTTGGGTGATAAGGAAATCGAACTTCATGGTCAATTGGTTGTAGGAATCTGTCAAGGAGCCAGAAGGAGACACAAACCCGGATGGATCGGCAGGGATCAATCCCTTTGTGATGTAATTTGCCGAGACCGGATTCACCGCCGCAGGATTCAGAAAGCCCGCAGGCTTCGTAGGGTCCTGATAGAAGGGATTGGCCGCCAAAAAGGCGGTGACACTGGGGTCAGACGAGAAATCGCAGCCGGTGGTCCCGCCTGCTACACACCCGAGTTGAGCGGGAGTGAACACCTGCACTGAGGAGGGGTTCGGGGCTTGATTCGATGTAAGTTTTTGGCCCTCATATCCAACGAAAAAGAAAAAACGGTTCTTGCCGTTGACCACGTGCGGAATGGTGATGGGGCCACCGAATGTGCCCCCGTACTGGTTGCGTTTGAGGATGTCCCGGGGCGCACCGTTGACTTTGTTGAAGTAGCTGTTGGCGTTGAGGTCTTCGTTGCGCAGGTAATCGTAGGCGCTGCCGTGCCACTCGTTGGTCCCGGACTTCGTCACCACGGTGATGACTCCCCCGCCATTGCGGCCGTATTCTGCGGAATAGTTACTCTCAAGGATGCGGAATTCAGCAATGGTGTCAGGGTTCGGATTGAAGACCACGCTGTTGTCGAGCAGGTCGTTGTTGACGGCACCGTCGAGCAAGTAAGTGACTGAATCTGTGCGCCCGCCGGCGATGCTGTAGCCTCCTGCACCGCTATTGTCGGGGTTCGTTTCTGTCACGCCCGGTTGCAACAAGGCGAGATCCAACACGTTTCGTCCGTTCAGGGGAGCCTGCTGAATCGCCTCACCGATGACCGTTCCGCCGATCGTCTGGTTGACCGTCTCAACTCCCGTCACCTGGGCTTCCACATTGACGGTCTGGTTGCTCGACCCTACCGTGACAGTAATATCAAATCGCAAGGATTGGTTGATCTGCAGCTGCTTATCCTGCGTGACGCCTTTGTTGAATCCTTCGTGTTCCACGGTCACGTGGTATAAGCCGATGGGAAGATCCAGAACTTCGAAATGTCCGTCCTGATTTGTAGTGGTCGTCTTGCTGATCTGCGTGCCCGCGTTCGTTACCGTCACTTTTGCGCCCGGCACCACTTTGCCCTGCTGGTCGAAGACCGTGCCGATCACTCGGCCGGTTGCATCCTGACCGCTCGCCGGGCCGCTGAAAAACACCCCGATTGCGAAGACGACCGCACAAACGAGAAGGACTCGATTCCGTGTCACGCTCCACCCCCTGTTTTGTGCCGCGCGCACTTCAAAAGACAAATCTGTGGAAGCCAACAAATGAGCAGAGGCAGAGGAGAAGAGACCAGTTAACTTTGCGCCTGCGAGATGGAACGCACCCCTTTTTTCACCCCGGCCCACACGACGCTATAGCCTTCTATAATTCGGCGCCGGGGGGAAGTCAAGTGAGTTTGCATGAACCAGGGGATAAGAAGTTAGTTCCTATGGATATGCGTCGGCTCGGGAAGCGAGAAAAAGGGGAGCGGCCGGTGGGGGTGCCGGCCGCTCGTGGGCATGGGGGTGATGGAGGTGCAAGACTCGAGGTGCCCGCTGGCGGCCCGGCTGCCCCGAAGGTTACCCTTCAGAGCCTCTTGCAGGGCGCCGCGCAGGGCCCCGAATCCACAGCCATTGTGCCGCGCGGGGTTGCCAGGGTCGATAGCCCACTCGGTTCAATTATTTCCAGTACCAAGGTACCCCGCGCGGTCTTCGCTTGATTTCTGCTGGCCCTTGGCAGCAGGGACTGCTGAAAGCCGAACAGGTTGAACGCCGATTGGTGCGGTGGTACGCTCGCCTCAGCAGTTAACACGGCCCCCTTCACAGAACTGCAGCAAGAACTGCCCGGCGATTCCATTGGGCGCTACCGGAACAAAACTCGATCGCAAGGCCGCCGTAGAAACACAAACTCTGGCGGTGGTGCGCCAACTCCTGGTGGAGCTGGACGGAGCGCGCGGCCTGGAAGAATTGACAGCACGACGCTCGATGGCGCACCTAGAGCGCGAACTAGGATTGGGCAGCCTTGAGCGTGTGGAACTGATGTTGCGATTGGGCGATGCGTGCGGCGTGAGGCTACCGGATCGCGTGGTTGCCGAAGCCGATACGGTACAGGATCTGATTGATGCCCTGGTGCGCGAGCTGCCGGCGGAGGCCGCTTCCGGAGCCAGCGTGCGCTTGGTGTCGTCGTCCGGCGGGGGCGCTGCCGCTGCGCCTGCCCCTGTTTCTGTTTTGCCGGCCCTTCGTCCCGACCTCGAGCGGGAAATTCGCCGCGCCGAAACGCTGACGGAAGTCTTCCGCCTTCGCGGGCGCGGCGAACCGGCGCGTTCACACATCCAGCTCTACGAAGAAAACGAAGAGCTCCGCACCATCACGTTTGGCGAGCTGTACCAGCGCGCCTCGGCCGTCGCGGGCGAACTGGTGCGCCGCGGCCTCGAGCCGGGCCAGCCTGTGGCGATCATGTTGCCTACCTGCGCGGAGTTTTTCTGGACGTTTGCGGGAGTGCTTCTGGCCGGCGGAATTCCGGTGCCGATTTATCCGCCGTTCCGCGCCGACCGCATCGCCGAGTACGCCCAGCGACAATCGAACATTTTGCGCAACGCCGAAGCGCGTTTCTTGGTCACCTGGCGACAAGCCGAGGGACTCGCGCGACTTTTACAGCCCCGCGTTCCATCCTTGCTCGAGGTGCTCAATGCGCAGCGCCTGGCAAGCACGCCGGTGCCGGATGAGCCATCAGCAACCGAGTGGCGCCCGGTCGAAAATCTTTCGCACCGTTCGCGCGCCGAGGATATCGCGTTTCTCCAATACACGTCGGGTTCGACGGGGGATCCAAAGGGCGTGATTCTGACGCACGCGAATCTACTCTCCAATATCCATTCGATCATTGGAGGAATTGAAGTCAAGCCTGGAGACGCTTGCGTGAGCTGGCTGCCGCTTTACCACGACATGGGGTTGATCGGCGCGTGGTTCGTGCCTCTTTTTACCGGCATTCCACTGGTGGTGATGTCGCCGCTCGCCTTTTTGAGCCGGCCGGAGCGCTGGCTGCGCGCCATCCACCGCCACCGCGCAACGATCAGCCCGGCGCCGAATTTTGCCTACGAATTGTGCGTGCGGAAAATCGCGGATAAAGACCTGGTTGGTCTGGACTTGAGCTCCTGGCGTGCAGCGACGAATGGTGCCGAACCGGTTCGCGCCGAGACACTCGAGCGCTTTGTGTCGAAGTTTGCTCCCTATGGTTTCCAGCGCGGGGCGCTCATGCCTGTGTACGGGCTAGCGGAAGCGACGCTGGGGGTTGCCGCGCCTCGCATGGGCACCGGCTTCAAAGTGGACCGCATCGAGCGCGCTACCTTTGAATCGGTGGGGCGCGCGATTCCCGCGAGCGCCGAGGATCCCGGGCCGCTCGAATTCGTGAATGCCGGCAGACCCATGCCGGGTGTCACCGTGCGCATTGTGGATTCCGCGGGCGGCGAACTGGGCGAGCGAGCGGAGGGACGCCTGTGGTTCCGCGGCCCTGCCGCCACCAGCGGCTACTACCGGAATCCGGCGGCTACTCGCGAGCTGATTCAGGACGGCGGTTGGCTCGATTCAGGGGATCTGGCGTACTGGGCCGATGGCGAGCTTTACATCACCGGGCGCGCCAAAGACTTGATCATCAAAGCAGGGCGCAACATTTATCCGCATGAAGTGGAAGAAATCGCTGGGCGCGTTGCGGGTGTGAGAGCGGGTTGCGTGGTGGCGTTCGGCGCACCAGACGCGCGCACCGGAACCGAGAGGTTGGTAGTGACGGCAGAAGTGCGCGACATGGCGAGCGCCGGGCGCATCCGCGGCGAAATTGGAAGAGCCGTGGATGACGCGATGGGCATGCCGCCGGATGTGGTGGAATTACTCGCGCCCCAATCCATACCGAAAACTTCCAGCGGAAAATTGCGCCGCAGTGAAACGCGCCGGCTTTATCTGGAAGGAAAACTCGGCAAGAAGGTGGCGCCCGCATGGGTGCAGCTAGCCAGGCTAGCGATACGCGGCGCTGCTCCGCGCTCCTGGCAATCGCTCAAGCGCACGGCGCGCGGCGCAGTGGAATTGGCTTACGGCGCCTACGCGTTCGCAATACTCGTGTTCGGGCTGCTGCCCGTCTGGCTGGTGGTTGTGCTCTCGCAGGATCGTAAGCGCGCCGCGCGGCGCACTCACACCGGCGCGCGCTGGCTGCTCCGCGCTGCCGGTATCCCGGTTCGAGTGCAGGGCGGGGAAATTCTGAAGGAGCTCGGGAAAAGCCGCCCATGGATTTTTACGCCGAATCATTCGAGCTACATCGATATTCTCGTGAGCCTCGCGGTGCTGCCCGATGACGTGCGCTTCGTCGCCAAAGGTGAAGCGCTTTCGATGCTGGTGGTCGGCACCATCATTCGCCGCTCCGGGCAATTTGGTTTTGATCGTAGGGACCCGGAAGCGCGCATTCGCCAGGCCGAAGAAGTGAACGCGGCGCTGCGCAATGGCGAGTCCGTGGGTATTTATCCCGAAGGAACTTTCACCGCCTTCACCGGCATCCGGCCCTTTCAGCTCGGCGCTTTCAAGGCCGCAGTGGATGCGCAGCGGCCGATTTGCCCGGTCGCGGTACACGGCGCCAGAGAGATTCTGCGCGACAAAACCTACCTTCCACGCCGCGGACGCATCACGGTGACGCTCGGTCCGCTGATATTTCCAGACCCATCGGCAGGTGACGATTGGCATGAAATCGTGCGCCTGCGCGATGCCACTCGCGAAATCATCGCGCAACACGCCGGCGAAGCTCTCCTCTAAAAGAGGCGGCCGGCCCACAACGGTGCGCACCCCCAGACCGCGTTAAATAGCACTGCAGCTAGTTCAACAGAAAATTTGCAGTTATGTAGGTCTCGACTTCTACCGGCTCGCCATTCAGCAGCGTGGGACGGTAGCGCCACTGGAGCACCGCTGCCCTTGCCGCTCGTACCAGCAGCGGGTTTCCGCTGATCACCTGCAATTCGCGCACAGCGCCATCTTTGCCGATGATGGCGCGGAGTTGGACCGTGCCGGAGATATGCGCCGCTCGTGCGATCGGTGGATACTCTGGTTGCACTCGAAGGACAAGCATCGCTTCCATCAGGCTTTCGCTCTTGCTCAGTGGCCGACTTGGATCAGGAGGCTCGGGCGCGGGAGCCGGGTTCGGCGGTCTCGCGGAATCGAACCCGCCAACAACCGGAAACCCCGGGCCTGCAAAACCGGAATCGCTTCCGAAGCCTGACCTTGGACCGGCGTCGACACTTGGCGGTTCAGGGCCCGGCCCATAGGACGGGTGCGTGCGAATCGAAGGTGGGGCGCAGATGAGACAAGCGAGTCGAGGCCAGATCGGAGGTGGATGCATGGATCCAAGAGCTTTTCTCGAGGTGTTGTTTCCTCCGCCATGAAAGGGTGGGGCGGGCGTCACGTTGAACTGCCGCGCAAGCACTCCTGGGGCGATCAACGGCCAGAGAAGCAGGATGGCGAGCATCCCGGTCTCGAGAACAAGCGAGATTACCAGGGCCTTGCTGCGGAGCCGTCGCGCACGGCGGAACGACTCCGGATCCGCATCCACCAGGCACTCGGAGAAATTTCCCAGACCGTTCATGCACACACCTCCGCTCAGGCCACAACACCGGGATTTCCTATCGGGTCCCGAGCGCTCGTCGGCTCTCGGTCTGGTCGCTTTCGACTCAGTTAGGGCCCAGCGGCGCTTGAAACATTTAGACACCGATGGCTAGTCGCGGTTCCCTGCCAACAGGGATCTTTAGGCGAAGTGTGCAGCGGCTGGGTTTTCCGCCCAATAAAACTATGCATTTCAATGCGTTACAAGAATCGGTAGGAGCAGTGCATCGATTTTTGCCGCGCTTGCGTCTAATCGGGTGTTATCGCCCCGTGTGGGCTCATAGAGGTAGCTATCATGAATCGGAATTCACTAGAAACCGTAGGCGTTCGGCTTACCGGCTGGGCCGCTCTGAACCGCGATCCGCTGGACGACCGCGTCGAGTACGTATGTCCGCATTGTGGCTCGCAGGGAGCGAAAGCTGCCCGGCGTCCTCGTTCTGCTTATCACTTCACCGACGGATTTGTGCAGGATTTGCAGGGTGAGGCGACCACTTGCCGCAGCTGCAAGCAGTCGCTGCGGGTGACACCTGTGGTAATGCTGCACGACCAGGATGAGAAGCGCCGCTTCGACGCCGTCTTCATGGCGGACACCGAAGTATCGAAGAACTAACTCCCTGGAAAAGGGCGGGCATGCCCCAAGGAAATCTGCGGTATCCCTATTGTGGGTGTTCCCGGCTCGGGATATCGGTATCACTTCCTCGACCAAGCGAGAAAAAAGGGGAAGGACTTCACGCTCCTTCCCCTGATTTTTCCGCTCGTTGGTAAGTCCGCTTCACACTCCCGAGTTACCATCTATTCGCGGTCGCGGTAATTATGGCGGTAACCATCGCGGTCACGGTCATCCTCGCGGCGGCCACAGCGGTCGTAGAGCCGATCCAATTCGCGGCGTTCTCTGTCCGCCTGCCGGCTGGAGTAGCCGTGGTGCGCGATGGCTTTGTCCAGGTCGCGTTGCTCGTGCTCGATCTTCCTCTGGCAGTCCCTCCAGTTGTCTGCGCGGGCTGCCGTGGCCCCGTTGAGCGCAAAGACAGCGCCCAGCGCTACTCCAAATACTTTCATCCATCTGAACGTGAGTCTACTCATGGCGACCTCCCTGGCAGCATGGAAACCCGCCGGGTGGTTCCGAATGAATGGCTGCCTGAATCAATGGACGTCGAGGCCGGGCAGCGGGTTGCGACAAATTGAAATGAAGTGAAGACAGCCGGCTAGGTGTGATCCCAATCGGCGTCCAGCGGCAGATGGTAGGCTTCCATATCCGAGCGAACATGAGCGAAAGCTTCCTCCACGCTATCGGCGAACTGCAACAATTTGTACTCGCGTTCACTGATCGTTCCGGTGCGAACCATATGCCGCCAATTCAGAACTTTGTCCCAGTACTTCCTGCCGTAAATGAGAATCAGGTGATGCGACGACAGTTTGTTGGTTTGCAGCAGTGTGAGCATTTCCCACAGCTCGTCCATGGTGCCGAACCCGCCGGGAAAAACGATCAGCGCCTTGGCCCTCTGTGCGAACCACAGCTTGCGCATGAAAAAATAATGGAAGCAGAAATTCAGCTCCGGAGTGACGTAGGGATTCGAGCGCTGTTCGTGCGGCAACTGGATGCTGAGACCCACGGATGAACCGCCCGCTTCCGCCGCTCCGCGGTTGGCTGCTTCCATGATCCCCGGGCCGCCGCCCGAACAAATGACGAATCGTTTTGGGTGCATGCCGAGCGTCATGGACCAGGATGTGACGCGCCGGGAAAGCTCGCGGGCATCTTCATAGTAGCGGGACATTTCAACATGCGAGCGGGCCGCGCTGATTTTCTGACGCCACTCGCCGGTGCGCCGCCCGCGCGCTTGCCTCCGCACCTGCTCGAGCTGCGCGAGCGATTGCTCGCGGGAATGAATGCGCGCGGAGCCGAACATCACAATCGTATCGGCAACCTGGGCCTGACGTAGGCGCGTGAGTGGATCGAAATACTCGGCGAGGATGCGCAGGGGGCGCGCCGGTAGACTTTCCATGAATTTCGGGTCTTGGTAGGCCAGCTTCACATGCGGCAGATGACGGCGATGTTTCATCGTTCCCCCTCCCAGTTTGAGCAGACAGCCATTCTAGGAGAACGACACCCACCAAGGCCAGTGACACGCCCATCGCTTGCTTCTTCGCGTGCAACGCGGCCACAGGCGGCATGAATCAGATAGACTGAAGGCTCCATGAGACGCCGAGGAATCTCGATCGCCGCTCTCTTGCTCACCTCGTTGGCCCGGCTGTCTGGTCCGGCGTGGTGCCAGGAAGCTCCGCCCGGACCGATCCACCCGCGCGCAGATGCGCCGGCTGAAAAGATACCGGCTGAAGAATTGCAGAAGCGCGCCATCCGTTCCCGTGTTGTCGAAGTCATCGCTCCAGTTTCGGTGCTCGATCCCAAGGGCGAGATGATTCTGAGCCTCAGGAAGGAAGATTTCCGTATTTACGACAACGGCGTGGAGCAGAGAATCGAGCACTTCGATCTCGGCGTCGATTCGCTCTCGATTGTTTTCGTCGTTGAGACCAGTTCGCACATCGAACCGATGTTTCCCGCGGTGAAGCAGACCGGAATCGTGTTTGCGGAGGCGGTGATGGGGATGACGGCCGAGGTCGCCATCGTGGGCTACGACGACAGCGTGGACCTGCTCCAGAAATTCTCAACCGACAGCGACCGCACGCAGAGCACGATCAATCATTTGCGCATGGGAACATCCGGCTCGAGGCTTTACGACGCGATGCGGCGCGGCGTCTCGCTGCTCGAGCAGCGGCCCGTGCCGCAGCGCCGAATCATGGTGGTGGTGGGAGAGGCGCAAGACACCGGAAGCGAAAGCAAATTCGGCGAAGTACTGCGCGCGGCGCAACTCGCAAACGTGACGATTTACTCGATCGGACTCAGCACGGCGATGGCCGACCTACGGGCGCCAGCTACTCCGAAACCGCCGCTCTTCCCTCGCGGCACGTATCCATTTCCGACGCCCAACGGCCAGCCGCAGACTCCCGACCTGGAAGCTGCGATGCAGGATCCCGGGATAGATTTTTCGGCGATTGCACTCTGGCTGATCAAGACCGGCAAAAATGCGGTGGGGCCGAACGCGCTCTCGATCGCGAGCAAAGCCACCGGCGGGCTGCATGTGAATGTGAAAAAAGACGGCACGATCCAAAAAGCGATGGATGCAATCGGCGGCGAAATCCACGCGCAGTACACGCTCGGCTATCGCCCCTCGAAGGATCTTCCTTACGGCTACCATGAAATTAAAGTGGTGGTGGACCGCCCCGGCGTCAGCGTCCGCACGCGCCCCGGCTATTATCTCTCCCCGCCTGAGTCATAAACCCATCCAGAGGGTCCGCGGGAACCGAGCACCGCAAAAACGCCCCTGGCTTTTTCTGCTTCACTAGCCTGTTATTTCTTTTCGGGGATGGTAGCCTCTTCCTCTTCTTCGAGGATGGCGGCGGCAGCGGCGATACGGTCGCCTTCTTCGAGGCGCAGCAGGCGCACTCCTTGTGTCGAGCGGCCGGCTTCGCGAATTTCTGCGGAGTGGACGCGGATCACTTTTCCTTGCCCGGTGATGATCATGACGTCGGAATCTTCGCGCACTTGAAGTGCCGCGACCACCGAGCCGTTGCGCTCCGTGGTCTTGACATTGATCACGCCTTTGCCGCCGCGCGAAGTGACGCGATATTCCGCGAGCGGGGTGCGCTTGCCGTAACCCTTTTCGGCGACGGTGAGCATCAACGAAGTGAGCGATTCCCGGATCTCGTCGCTTTCGAGGTCGTCGAGATCCTGCGTGGTCTTCTTGTACTCCTTGGCGATGATTCCGAAGTCGGGCTGCACCGCGTCCATCGAGACCACGTAATCGCCCTTCGCGAGATCCATTCCATTGACGCCGCCGGCGGCGCGGCCCATCGAGCGGACCTCTGTTTCGCGGAAGAGAATGGCTTGGCCCTCGTGGCTGGCGAGAAAAATCATCTGCTTGCCGTCGGTGAGTTTCGCGCCGATCAGTTCATCGTCGCTATCCAGATTGATGGCGATGATCCCGGAGGGGCGCGGGTTTGAAAATTCCGTGAGTTCGGTTTTCTTCACCGTGCCGTTTTTGGTGGCGAGGAAAACGTAGCGGCCGATCTCTTCCAGGTTGCGCGTGGGGACCACGGCGGTGAGCTTTTCATTCTCCTGGAATTTCACCAGGTTGCCGATGGCTTTCCCGCGCGTAGCCGCCGCGGCTTCGGGAATTTCATACACTTTCAGCCAATAGATTCGGCCTTTCGAAGTGAACAGCAGGATATAGCTGTGCGCCGACGCGGTGAAGAAATGCTCGACGAAATCGTCCTCGCGCGTTTTTGCGCCGATGCGGCCTTTGCCGCCGCGCGACTGATGGCGATAGACATCCACGGAGGTGCGTTTTATGTAGCCGGCGTGGCTCACGGTGATGGCCATCTCTTCGTCTTTGATTAGATCTTCGAGTTTGATTTCCTCGACGCGGTCAACGATTTGCGTGCGGCGCTCGTCGCCATAGAGTTTCACCACTTCGCGCAACTCTAGGACGATGACGGCCTTCAATTTCTTCTCGCTGGCCAGAATTTCGCGCAGCTCGGCGATGCGATCGCGGATTTCCTTCAGTTCTTTCAGAATGTCGTCAACGGAAAGCTGCGTAAGGCGGTGGAGTTGCAATTCGAGGATGGCGTCGATCTGAATGTAGCTGAGTCCCAGTCCGGCGCCGGAACTTGCGACCGTGATTCCGTATTTCTTCGGGTCAAGCTTCACGCCGCGCAGGGTGGTTTCTTTGCTGCCCACCTGGACGCGCACAGACTTGTTCTCGAAGAACTGGTGCAGATTCTCGCGGGCACTGGCGCGATTCGCAGACCCGCGAATAATCTTGATGACATCGTCGATGTAATCCAGCGCAATGTGATAGCCGAGCAATATGTGCTCGCGCTCTTCCGCCTTGCGCAATTCATATTGCGTGCGGCGCCGGACCACGTCCACGCGGTGCTCGAGGAACAGGCGCAGCAGTTCGAGCAGGCCTAGCTCGCGCGGCTGGCCGGCGACGATCGCCAGCAGGATCATGCTGAATGATTCCTGCATTTGCGTCATCTTGAAAAGTTTGTTGAGGATGATTTCTGGCTCTTCGTCGCGCTTCACTTCAATGACGATGCGCATGCCGTCGCGATCGCTTTCGTCGCGAATGTCGGCGATGCCTTCAATTTTCTTGTTCTGAATCAGTTCGGCGATGTGCTCGATCAGCCGTGCCTTGTTCACCTGATAGGGAAGTTCGCTGACGACGATGTCCTGGCGGTCTTTGCCGCGCTGCTCGATGGAGGCTTTGGCGCGCACCTGAAACGAGCCGCGGCCGGTCTTGTAGGCTTGCTCAATTCCCTCGCGGCCATAGATGTATCCGGCGGTGGGAAAATCCGGCCCGGGGACAAGCTTCATCACTTTTTTCAGATTTGCTTCTGGGTCCTCGACCAGCAGGATGGCGGCTTCGACAATTTCCTTCATGTTGTGCGGCGGAATGTTGGTGGCCATGCCGACGGCGATGCCGGATGAGCCGTTAACGAGCAGGTTCGGGATGCGCGTGGGAAGAACGGTTGGCTCGTGCTCGCTCTCATCGAAGTTGGGGACGAAATCGACAGTTTCTTTCTCGATGTCCGCGAGCATTTCCTCGGCGATTTTCGAGAGGCGTGCTTCCGTGTAACGCATGGCCGCGGGGGGATCGCCGTCGACCGAGCCGAAGTTTCCCTGGCCATCCACGATGGGGTAGCGCATGTTGAAATCCTGCGCCAGGCGGACGAGCGCATCGTACACGGGCGAATCGCCGTGAGGATGAAACTTTCCGAGCACTTCGCCGACGATCTTCGCGCACTTGCGGTAGGGTTTGGTGGAAGTGAGCCCGAGCTCGTACATACCGTACAGAATGCGGCGGTGCACGGGCTTCAAGCCATCGCGCACGTCGGGCAGGGCGCGCCCGATGATCACGCTCATGGCGTAATCGAGGTAGGACTTTTTCATCTCCGATTCGATATCAACCGGCGTCATGATCGAGAGATTTGTTTCGTCGGCCACTTAGGATCTCCCCGTGTCGTGATCTGTAATTCTCGCCTCTTCGCGATGAAACTAGGCCGCTGTGCTTTTTCTTGAATACGTTGCAAGCGATTCGAGTGTCCGATTCGCGATTAGAAATTTGCAGAGGGGCTGCAGTTTTAAATCCGCAAAACTACGCCATGGTACGACGCAGGCCGCTCTTGCTCTACGCATCTCAGTCAAAGGTCTCCGCACCAAGCCTCTGCTACGGAGGCGGGCAGGTTATTTCCCCGCCATGCGTTCTAAGACATAGGTCTTCACAGTTTCAAACGCCGACGCGTTGTTCGAAAAGCGCTGAGCCCCGAAATGGGCCTCGAGTTTCAGGAGCAGCTCGGCGCACTCGCCTTCGCTTGAGCACTCAAAGGCCACGCCCTGTTCGTTGTTCGGCGCATTTGTCGGGGTGGCGCGAAATTCCGAGCAGGTCATGCCTTTCAACCCCGGCAAAATTTTCCATGTCAGCTGGTAGATCAAAAATCCTGTTCCTTGACCCTTGCTAAATATCCAAGTTGACGACATCGAGGGCGTTTTCCTCGATGAATTTGCGGCGCTCTTCTACGTTTTCACCCATGAGCGTCGAGAAAATGTCTTCGGCGGCCACGGCGTCTTCGAGCCGCACCTTCAGGAGCGTGCGCGTCTCGGCGTTCATGGTGGTGTCCCAGAGCTGCTCGGGATTCATTTCGCCGAGGCCCTTGAATCGTGTGATGGTGAATTCTTTCTTAGCGTCTTCGAGGACGTAGTTGAGGACGCCGAGAGAATTTTCCTTCACCACCTTGTCGCCATTGTGCGTGATGGTGAAAGGCGGGCGATCGAATTCCTCGATGGCCTGGTGCAGAACGCGCAGGCGCTTATATTCCGCGGTGCCCGCCAGCGCCCAATTGATGCGGCGTTCGCCGCCATTTTTCAGCACCAACTCGTGCAGGCTGTGCTCTTCGTCGAATTCGATCTTGGCTTCGAGATTCAACTTGGCCTTCTCGACTGCCTTGATCAGCTCCTGGATTTTTTTCTTGTCCGCGAAGTCGGTCTTCTTTTCCAGCTGGCTTTCGGCGAGCAGCTCGACGAGTTTCGGATCGCGCAAGCGGCGGCCGAGCTTCGCCGCTACCTGGTCGTACTCCTGAATGTTGAGCAGAAACTGCGTGAGCGCACCTCCTTCGAGAGGCTTGCCGTCCTGGCCCTTCACCACATGCTCTTCGGTGGCCCGCTTCATCAGCTCCCGGGCGAATTCGCGCTCGTCGCGGATGTAGCGGTCCATCTTGCCGCGTTTCACGCGATACAGCGGCGGCTGCGCGATGTAGATGTGGCCTTTGTCAATCAGTTCGCGCATGTGGCGGAAGAAAAACGTGAGCAGTAGGGTGCGAATGTGGCTGCCGTCCACGTCCGCGTCGGTCATCAGAATCACTTTGTGATAGCGCAGCTTGGACGCGTCGAAATCATCTTTGCCGATGCCGGTTCCGAGCGCGGTGATGATGCAGCGGATTTCTTCGTGGCCCAGCATCTTGTCGTAGCGAGCTTTTTCCACGTTCAGGATTTTGCCCTTGAGCGGAAGGATGGCCTGGTAGCGGCGATCGCGTCCGCCTTTGGCCGAGCCACCGGCGGATTCTCCCTCGACAATGAAGAGTTCACAGCGGGCTGGGTCCCGCTCCTGGCAGTCGGCAAGCTTGCCCGGCAGGCCGCTTGAATCGAGCGCGGATTTGCGGCGCGTAAGCTCGCGGGCTTTTCGGGCGGCTTCGCGCGCGCGGGCTGCATCAATGCACTTGCCGATAATTTTTCGCGCGATCGAGGAGTGCTTGTCGAAATACTCGCCGAGCTTTTCGTTGACGAGTTGTTCGACGAGGCCCTTGATGTCGCTATTGAGTTTGCCCTTGGTCTGCCCCTCGAATTGCGGCTGCGGCAGCTTCACGGAGACCACCGCGACGAGGCCTTCGCGGACGTCGTCACCGGTGAGGGAGACTTCGTCCTTCTGTTCTTTCAACATGCCGGTGGAGCTGGCGTAGAAATTGATGGTGCGGGTGAGAGCGGAGCGGAAGCCAGCAAGATGCGCCCCACCGTCAACAGTGTTGATGGTGTTGGCGAAGGAAAAAATATTTTCGGCATAGCTGTCGTTGTACTGAAGTGCGATTTCCATGTCCACTTGGCCGCGCTTGCCTTCCATATAAATCGGCGTGTCGTGAAGCGTCTGCTTGCCGCGGTTTAGGTGCTTCACAAATTCGGAGATACCTCCGGTGAAGCGGAATTCGGCTTTCTTATTATTGCGTTCATCGTCGAGCGTGATTTTCAGGCCTTTGTTCAGGAAGGCCAGCTCTCGGAGGCGTTGCGAAAGCGTGTCGAAACTGTACTGGATAGTCGAGAAAATCGAAGGGTCGGCGTGAAACGTGATTTTCGTTCCGGTTTTCTTCGTCTTGCCGGAGGCTTTGAGCTTCGATGTAGGCACGCCTTTTTCGTAGGACTGCTCCCAGACCTGTCCCTCGCGCCAGATTTCAAGGTCCAGCCAGTCGGCCAGTGCGTTGACGACGGAGACGCCGACGCCGTGCAGGCCACCGGAAACTTTGTAGGTATCGCTATCGAATTTTCCGCCGGCGTGCAGGACGGTCATGACGACTTCGGCGGCGGGCTTTTTTTCGGTGGCGTGCATGTCCACGGGAATGCCGCGGCCGTTGTCAATCACGGTGACGCTGTTGTCATCGTGAACGCTGACGTTGATCTCGTCGCAGAAACCGGCCATCGCTTCGTCCACCGAATTGTCCACCACTTCCCAGACCAGATGGTGAAGGCCGAGCTCGCCCGTCGAGCCGATGTACATAGCTGGGCGTTTGCGGACAGCTTCGATGCCGCCGAGAACTTTGATGGAAGTCGCGTCGTATTTGTGCCCGCCTGCCGGCGAGCCAGGCCCTGAGCCCTTTGTGGCCGGAGTTTCTTTGTCACCCATGGGTGGTGCTTCTCCTCAGAAATTGCGCGTTTCGACGACGCAAGGCGCCGGAAGATTTGCGAGCGTTTGCCGTCCCGAATTGGCAAGGACGCACAAAACGCGACGGAATCAAACTCAACTTTTGGGAAGGCGGTCGCGCGGAAGTGCTCGAGACTTGCCTTGCCCATTGGCCCCAGTCGCTCGAAAATTCGAGTTCGAGCTGGGACTCGAAGGGTTTCTTTGGCTCCATCCCGTCTCGCGCTGCGGGACGTGGCGGAGCATTTTTCCCCGCGGAGGGGATGGTTCCGAGCCTTAGAAGCCCCCGTTTGCCCTGGCGCAGGCAAATAAAACTGGGGCAAGTCCGGTCCGGATCGAGTGCCGTTCAGGCGGGATCCGCAACAACAAAATTTTACCGGAGCGGGCAAAAATTCACAAGGCAATTCTTTGCCTGGATTGCTATTGTAGGGTATTTGTTTTCAAGCAGTTACGTGCCTGGACGAGTGCGGCTATTTCGTGGAAAATGGATGCTCCCGTCGGGCTCGGAAGCGCGCGATTATATACTCTTTATACAAATATTCATTCAGCAATCATGGAACCGTGCGTGCGCCGAGCTGTCGCAGCAGGCCCAGCAAATCGCCGAGCACCCATGCTTCGATGACCTGCCCGTCTCTGATGCGGAAAAATGCGGCGCCCGCGTAGCTGATCTGTTTCCCGGTGGGCAAAAGGCCGAAAATCTCGCCTCGATGCGTGCCCCGGTAGAGGGTCCTGGCCATGACGCGGTCATCTTCGGCGCTGATTTGCACAATCGAATTGTGAAAATCGGGGAACGCGGACTGCACCTTGCGCATGTAGGTGCGGAAAGCGGCGCGGCCTGTTAATTCGTCGCCGAGGCTGCCCTTGAAAACCATATCGGGTGCGAGCAATTCGTCGGCCTTCGCAAAATCCCAGGGGTTCCACATTTCATCGAAGAAACGGCGGATAACGTCTTTATTCTGTTCGAGAGGATCGTTGACTAGGGCGATGGCGTCGCCCTGACGAATCGTGCCACTTGCGAGAATTTCGGCGCGCAGTCCGGCGCGGTGCTGCATGGCGGCTTTCACGCCGGCTTGCGTCAGGCTTTCTAGATAGGTACAGGGCTGACACAGCTGCTCACCGCGAAGCCGCACTTCGCCCAGGAGGAACTCCTGGCCGACGAAATGATTCAGCGGGACGCCGCGTGTGACGATGTTGCGGCGCATGGCGCCGGGAGCGAACCTAGTGCCGAGTTTTGCGTTCAGGGCCTGGACCGCCTCGGTCTCGATCAGCGTGAGGTCGCGGACCGCGCCCGGCGTCGAGGAATAAGTTCCCTGCTTGGTGCCGTAGCGATCGCCTTCAAGGCCTTGGCCAGCGACGGCACGCACCGATTCGGCAGATTGCATGGGTGCCCCGGCTGTCGGTGCCAAATGAATTGAGATCACGCGCCCCTGTGTCATGCTTGTTCCTCCCCGCCGAACAAATGGGCTGCCGTGAGGGCGTACTGGGCGGCGCAGTTTTCCATTTCGCGTAGGGATACAAATTCGTTCGGACCGTGTGAGACCGATAGTCGGCCCGGGCCGCATGCCAGAGCTGGGATTCCGCGCTGGGCGTAGAAGCGTGTCTCGAGCAGCCCGGGGCACATTTCGAATTGCGGCGCGCGCCCGGTGATTTCCTGGATGCTAGTTCGGAGGGCGCAGGCGAGCGGTTCGCTTTCCGCCACGGCCACTGAGTTTCCTTCCTGAAAAACTTCCACTTCCATCTGGATGCCGCCGCGGCGCAGGCGATAGAGAATTGCGAGCAGGCGGTCTTTTTCCGTGGACAGATTTTCTTCCGGATTGATGCGGCGGTCAACCGTGAATGAACACTCGGAGGGGACGGCGTTGAAATTCGTGCCGCCTTCGGTGCGGCCGCCCAGCAACAGGATGGAACGGCGCGCTGCGGCAGGCTCGATGCGGAATTTTGTTTGGCGTCCCGAGATGCGCTGCTTTTCTTTCTGGAGGGCGCGCGCAACCACCAGCATCCGTTCGAAAGCATTCACACCTTGAAAGCTCAGGCCGACATGCGCGGATTTTCCCTTTACGGTCACGCGCATGGTGACAGCGCCACGGCTGGCGTTCCAGATGGCGCCGCCGGTTGGTTCGGCGGTGAGCATGCCGATTGCGTCCGGGGCTAGCGCGCCGCGCTCAAACAGCGTCGCGGTGCCGCGCTCGCCCCCCGTCTCTTCCTCCGGGACCAAGACCAGCTCGATGCGTCCGGCGAGCGTGATCCGCAATTCCTTCAGCACGCGCGCGGCGTAGAGCATGGCGACCAGGCCGCCCTTCATGTCAGCCGAGCCACGGCCGAAGATATGGCCTTTGCGGTCGCGCGGCTGAAATTGCGCGGGGCTGGATCGGGGGACCACATCGTAGTGGCCGTGGAAATAGAGAGCGCGCTTGCCTGCGCCGAGCCGGGTGCGCACCCAGTAGCACGGCTGGGAGCTTGCGGGGGCTTGTGCCGGGGTCCGCAAGTGCTTTGGCGGCGGGATTTCCGCGATGGTTGCGCGGAGCCCGGCTGTGCGAATCATTCGCGCCAGGGCTTCGGCGCAAGCGCGATAATTTTGCCCCGGCGGATTTTCCGTGGGGATGCGCACGAGCTCCCGGGTCCACTCTGCCATCTCGCCGCGATGGGCGGCAACCGCTCTAGGGATTTGCTGGCTGAGTGGGAGCACGCGAGGCAGCTTAGCGCTGGTGTAGCGCCAGGGTCAGCACCAATTTGGCCGCTGCTTGGCGAGCGGTATGCCAAATTGGTCGGAGCGTGAATTACCTTAGCAGGGACCCGTTGGCCTGTTCGATCAGATGCGCATGGGCATGACCACGTAGCGGTAGCGGGAGGACTCGTCGGCCAAGGGGCGGAGCTGGCCGGCGGACTGCTCGTCCTTGAGCTCGAAACTGATGGGACCATCGGCAGCGGCGGCGAGGAAATCGAGCAAATACTGCGCGTTGAAGCCGATGGAGATGGGCTCGCCCTTGAATTCCCGCTCGATGACTTCCTTGGCCTCGCCATACTCGGGGCTGGAAGCGGAAATTTCCAGGCCTTCCTTGGCGAGCATGAACTTCACGGCATGGGAGCGCTGGTCGGCTAATTGCGAGACGCGACGAAGTGCGTCCTGCAGTTCACTGCGCTCGATCGCGACGGTCTTATTGGCATCGCGCGGCAGCACCGCTTCGTAATTCGGGAATTGGCCGGTGAGTTTGCGCGAGGTGAGCAAGCGGCGGCCAAACTGGAAGAACAGATGGCTTTCGTCCTGCGCGAATTCCACTTGGGCTTCGTCGCCGGATTCGGCGGCGAGGCGCTGGATTTCGGTCATGGCTTTCTTGGGGACCAGCACGCGCGTCTCGGCAGAGAATCCTTCAAATTTGTAGTCTGTCTCAACCATGGCGAGGCGATGGCCGTCGGTGGCCACCATGGTGAGCGCGCCGGGCTTCAGCACCATCAGCGCGCCATTGAGTGTGTAGCGCGATTCTTCGAGCGAAATCGCAAAGGTAGTCTTGGCGATCACGTCCGCCAGCAGTTTCGCGGGGATTTTCACCAGTGCGTGCGGAAACGCGGGCAGCGCGGGGAAATTATCTTTTGACATGCCGACGAGCTTGTAATTGCGGCGGTCGCTGGTGATGTGCACCCAGTGATTTTCCTGCAGCTTGAACTTGATTTCCTCCTCCGGGAGCAGCCGGATCAGCTCGAGCAGTTTCTTCGCCGGAATGGTGCCGGCGCCCTCTTTCTTCACCTTCGCTTCGCAGGACGTGCGGATGCTGAGCTCAAGATCGGTGGCCGTGATGGTCAAGCGATTCCCTTTGGCCTCGCAGAGAAGGTTCGAGAGTATGGGGATGGTGGTCTTGCGCTCGACGACGCCCTGCGTAAGATTGAGCTCCTCGAGCAGGTCGTACTTTTTTACGCTGAATTCCATCGGACCGGTTCCTTTTTCTTCCTGCGTAGCACGGGCAGGCGCGGTGGCTTCCGTCATGCGGTTTTTCCCCTTTTTCTTGCTGCGGCTACTGTACAGCTTTTTCTATTCTGAATAAATATAAGAAAACCGTCGCCGTCGCCGCATGTGTGGATTCTGCGGATCGGGCCGTAAATCCTCTGAAGAGCGGGGCTTGCTGTGCGGCCTCGGCTGTGGAAAGGCCCGCGCGGTTGCGGAAAAAACCCGGCCGGCCCCCAGCGCCGGGACGCTTGCACAGCGCATCCACAGCGGGAAGGGAGGCCCGGCCGGGCCCCTGACCCCTAAACCTAACCAAACGAATCCAGTAGCCTGTTGATGGTCTTGTTCAAATCCTTGTCCACCAGACGCCGGCTCTCGATCTTGTGGATGGAATGCAAAACCGTGGTGTGGTGCTTGCCGCCGAATTGGCGGCCAATCTCCGGGAGGGAAGCGGAGGTGAGCTGTTTCACAAGGAACATGGCGACCTGGCGAGGGAGCACAATCACCTTCGAATTGCTGCGCACTTTCAAATCCTGAGCGCGCAAGCCGTACACTTCGCCGACGCGTTTCTGGATCTGCTCGATGGTCACCTTCTTGTCCTGGATCTCGATAATATTTTTCAGTACTTGCTGCGCGGTGTTGAGATTAATCTCGGCGCCGGTGAGCGAGGCGAAGGCCATCAGTCGGATCAGGGCACCTTCGAGCTCGCGGATATTCGATTTGATCGAGCGAGCGATGTATTCGGCGACGTCGTCGGGAATCTGAATGCGCTCGTTGTCCGCCTTTTTCTGCAGGATGGCGATCTTGGTTTCAAGGTCGGGCATCTGGATATCGGCGATCAGACCCCACTCAAAGCGCGAGCGCAGGCGCTCTTCAATCGAGGAAATTTCCTTCGGGGGGCAGTCGGAAGAAATCACGATTTGTTTTTGCTGATCGTAGAGCGCGTTGAAGGTGTGAAAGAATTCTTCCTGGGTGCGCTCGGCGCGGGCGATGAATTGGATGTCGTCCACCATGAGCACATCCATATTGCGGAAGCGGTCGCGGAACGCCGCCTGACGCTCGAAGCGGATCGCGGCAATCACTTCGTTGGTGAATTTCTCGGCGCTGATGTAGGTGAGGCGCAAAGACGGATTGCGGCGCTTGAGAGAATGGCCGATGGCCTGCATCAAGTGCGTCTTGCCCAGACCCACTCCGCCATACAGGAAGAGCGGGTTGTAGGATTTCGAGGGTTGCTCGGCCACGGCCACGGCCGCAGCATGCGCGAACTGGTTCGAAGCGCCGACAATGAAGGTGTCGAAGGTGTAGCGCGGGTTCAGCTGGTTGTTTGCGGATTCAAAGTCGAGCTTGGCCTGCGTTACCGCGGCGGCATTCGCCGCAGCCGGCTCCAGCTCCGCGCAAACGAACTCGAGGGCGAGCTGCGGCTTGCCCACTTCGGTCAGGACCGCCTGCAATAGCTGCCCATAGGTCTCTGTGAGCCTCTTGCAGAACAGCCGCGTGGGGACGCGTACAACCAAGCGGTCTTCTTCGGCCCGTTCCTGGCGGGTGGGGCGGAACCAGGTAGCAAAGCTGTGTGGATTGACGCGGCGCTCGGTGTGCAGAAGGATCTTGTCCCAAAGGTTCATTGAGAAAATCAACCCCTAACGCAATTTCCACCGCTGTGGAAATGCTGTGGAAATACATTCCCCGATTTGAAGGACTTTAGGTCTGGCCTTTCAGGTCCGCTGCCGCCGGCGCGCGCCCCGCCCTGATGATGTCAAATGAGTGCCCGCGTAACGACTCCGCAAGAATCGCGAGGCGGGATTGTGCCTAATGGCGACGTGAACAGCAAGAGAAAATTATACGAATAGACTGCATGCTTTCCTCATACGATTCACAGTTTTTCCACAGGCACAAGTTATACGCGCGCACGCGAAAGATTTCTGTCCAGAGATCATCCCGAATTGCCTTCGCCAAGACGCCAGCGCGCACGACGAAGAATCGCCCCACAGACACGATGGTTCCAGGCTTTTTCTCCAGGACGGAAAAATTTGGGATGCTGCGCGCAGGTGATGGTGAGTCGCGGGGGCGCTCGTAGAAGAATCTAGATTTCAACAGAAAAGGGTCGCACGGAGCCTGTGGATATTCAGCGGAAATCGCGCGATGGGTGGCCCTTTTTGCGTGGGCAGGCGTTAATCGAGACGGTAATTCAGGCGTTCGATCGCTTTGGCGCGGCCGGTGGCTTCGTCCACGTCTATGAGCACGGTGTTCATCTGCACGTCGCCTTCGGCAACGGCGAATTTTGCGGGCATGGCGTCTAGGAAGCGCTGCATGATGCCGGCCTTCTCCATTCCGATGACGGAATCGTGCGGGCCGGTCATGCCCACGTCGGTGATATAGGCGGTGCCGCCGGGAAGGACGTGATTGTCGGCGGTGGGCACGTGCGTGTGCGTGCCGAGAACTGCGGAAACTTTTCCGTCGAGGTACCAGCCCATGGCTTGTTTTTCGGATGTGGCTTCGGCATGCATGTCTACGACGATCACTTTCACGTCGGCGGGAATTTTTGCTAGCTCGCTGATGGCGGTGCGAAACGGGTCATCGAGCGGAGCCATGAAGGTGCGCCCCTGGAGGTTCAAGACAGCGTAGGGAACATCTTTCTTGGTGCGGCCGACATAGATTCCTTTGCCGGGCGAACCGGCGGGAAAATTTGCCGGCCTTAGCAGCCGCGGCTCGTGCGGGAAAAAATCTATGATCTCTTTTCGGTCCCAGATGTGATTGCCGCCGCTGAGCACTTGGATGCCGCTGGCAAAGAGCTCCTCGGCAAGGCGGGGCGTGATGCCGAACCCGGAGGCGGAATTTTCGCCGTTGGCAATGCACAGATCGATCTCGCGCTGTGCCAGGATATCCGCGAGGCGGTCATGAACAATTTTGCGGCCGGGCGAGCCGACGATGTCGCCAACGAAAAGAATTTTCATTCAGGGGTTTTCCAGTCTCAAGCCTCAGGCATGCTGCGGCTAGAAGGAGCGGTCCACTTCGCCGTGCGCGCTAGGCCCTGAACCCCACGAATAAGTGGGTGCCCTGCGCCTGCTTTAAGGCTGTGGCGAGCCGGCAAGCCGGCCCGGGACGGCACAAGGGCAGGACGACGCGGGCTCCCGGGGATCCAGTGTTGGTTCAAATAGGCTTTCGCAACGACACCTGCGTTGCAGGCCAACTCCGGAAAACATTGTAGCAGGAAACCTCAACGTAACGATTTCAGGTAGCTGACGATCTGCCAGCGGCGCTGGACGGGCAAGCCGGACCAGGAAGGCATTCCGCGGCGGAGATTGCCGTTGCCGAGAAACCAGACGAGCTCACCCGCTGTGGCGTTTTGCACTCCAGGCAGGCGGAGATTCACAGCCTGGCCGCGGCCGCGGGCGTCTGGGGCATGGCAGTGAGCGCAATGCTCGAGATAGAGCTTCTTGCCGGCGGCGATCGAGTCCAGCCGGCCTTCGTAGGGGTTTTGCCGGTCGCGCGTCTTGAGCGGAGCCTGCGCGATTGCGCTCATCACGCCGCGATCGTCGCTGGATTTTTTTTCATGCGCGGCGTCGGCTGCAGCAAAAACCGCCGCAGCAAGCAGAAGCACCAGAGGGACAGCAAGGCGTTTCATCGGAACCAGCTCCTTACTTTTTGCCCCCAGCCGGAAATCTCATACGTCAAGCCAGCTCGTAGAAGAAATCGGTGACTGGTATCGGTGAGACCCCAACTGGGAGAAACCCGCAGGGTGACGCCGTTCGGCAAGTGCCAGGCGAGGATCGGCGCCAGGTAGTGGGAAGTCCCGGAGAGTGTTGCCGAGTCGGTCGAGCCCAGGCCGCCGTACATCTCGATTCCCGCGACAATATTTTCGCGACAGAAATTGCACGAACCGGCGGTGGCAGAAAGACCGAGCGGGCGGCTGGCTGCAAGCGCATAGCCGAATTCCCAGGGCTGGTGGCCAAGATTCTTCTCGGCGATGAAATTCTCGGAAATATTCCAGCCCTGGGCATCGCTCGAGAGGATCAGCTTGGTTTCGATTTCGTGTGCGTGCTCGCGGCTTAAGACGGCATTGCGCGGGGCGTGATCGGCCTCATGATCAAAGCCGACCACCTCGATCATGGTCTTATCGGCGCCGTTGATGTTTTCGTATTCGACGTAGAGGAGGGGATTGATCCAGTGCTCCTTCATCAGCGGGCGAAAGCGGTTTTCCCAGCGAAAGCCGGTCCACAGAGCGCCATCGTTCAAGGTCTGCTGGCTGTCGAGGTAGAACTAGGTGGTCCCCCAGGCTTTCGCTCCGTATTCGAGTTCCATCCACGGGGCCATGAAATCATGGCCGGCGCGCTGCGTGGCGTAATTGGAGTTGAGCTCGATCTCTAGTGAGCCAGGCTCTTCGAGGTGGTGCGAGTAGGTGAGGAAGTAAGGCGTATCCTGCGCCCGAGCAGGCGGCGCGAAGGCCGCGAGCAACAACGCCAGAGCGAATGAGAAGCGAGGCGCCATTAGCAGTTTTTCCCCATCGAGAACTGCGACACGAGCTCCTAGGGCCAGCGAGGCGGTGCGAGTGAGCTCGAGAGGCAGTTGAAACCTATTTACAACTAGCCAGCGTAGACTAGTTGCAAGTGAGTTGCAACTGGGAATCGGTTCATCAGACCTCCTCCCGGTCGGACGGTTCCCACCGGGCGGAGAAGTGTCAGATTCCAGCAGGACAGCGCGGCCTTGCCGCCTGTGGAAGTTAGGGATTAGAATTCCGGCATCGGGACGCTAGCGAAACTCTGTCCCTCGATCGCCCGCGAAGGAGAGAACCGATGCGAAAGATCCTGTGGCTGACAGTCATCTCGTGTGTTCTAAGCGGAACCGCCCTGGCGCAATACGGCAATTCCCCCGCGACGAAACCCGACTTTTCCATCACTGCTTCCTATATCGAGGCGTGCAGTTGCGACATGTTCTGTCCTTGTTACTTCAACCCTCACTCGACCATGCACGGCGACAAACAGTACTGCCGGGCTAACCTGGTGCTGAAAGTAGATTCGGGCTACTACAAAGCCACCCAGCTTGACGGCGCAAAAGTCTGGGTATCGACCGACCTGGGCAGCGATTGGAGCACGGGAAAGGATTCCTGGGTGGTAATGACGTTTGATCCCAGCGACAGCCCAGAGCAGAAAGCGGCCCTCACCGACATTCTTGGGCAACTATATCCTTTCAAGTGGGAGAAGGCGGCGACCGACACGGCCGCATTTTCCTGGAATGTGGATGAGACAACTGGCGTGGCTCACGCCAAAATGAGCAACGGAAAAGGAGAGGTCGTCCTGGAGCGCGTCGCGGGGACGAACCCCAAGCAGGAAATTGTGATCCCCAACCTCCAGTATTGGAAGGCGCAATCGAACAACGGTTTCCGCATGTGGAAGACGCAGGTGGAGAAGTATTCCGGACAGGATCACGATTTCGAATACAAGGGAACGAATGGCTTCCTGATCACCATCACATTCTCCGGGAAAGCGACCCGCAACCCCGCCGATTAGTCGCCCCGTCACCGGCGAACCTTCGACGGCCGACTTCGAAGCCGAACCCACCCGTGAGGCCGACCTTGCGCTCGGCCTCACCTTCCTAGATGGTTAGAAGTCGAAGCCGATGTGGCCCGTTCGGGTTCGCGGTGTGCAGTCGTGCGTGCCGCTGAACGTGGCGAGGAAGTTACAGAGCGCATAGAGGTTGGCCAAGTCGATCACTTCCAGGCGAGCGCTCCAGGTCGGTATGAAATCTAGGCGCGGTCTCGAGTAAGCCATTGCCAGCACCACCATCCGGGCCAGCACTGTGGCCAAAATTTTTTGGGCGATGTGCCGCCGGTTCAGCAACATTCAAAACCTCTCCCACCATTGGCACTTAGACCTGGGAAGTCCGGCAATACTGGCTTCGAATTCACGCCCGTATCGCTTGAGAGCCTCGCTCACACCTGCAGGACATCCCCTTCACGGGCCACCATCTTATAGAGCACCGGGCTGACGATCCGGCCGAGAAACAGCCGGGAGATGAGTCCGGCGACCACCACGATGGCAAACGGTTTTTGCGAATCGGAGCCGATGCCCGTCGAAAGAGCAGCGGGCAGAAGACCCAGGCAGGCGACCAAGGCGGTCATCATGATCGGCCGCAATCGCACCAGCGAGGCCTCGAATGTGGCCCGCTCGATCCCCAGGCCCTCCAGGCGCAGCTTGTTAATGTAGGAAACGTCAATCACTGCAGTTTCCGTCGAGACCCCCATCAGAACCAGCAGGCCGAGGATCGAGGAGACACTGAAAGGTGTTTTCGTGAGCCACAAAGCAAGAAAGGCCCCGACCGGTTCGGTCATCACCACGCTCAAGACAACAGTGACAGGAAATTTGAAATTGCCGTAGAGCGCGAAGAGGATAAGGAAGATCAGCAGCACCGTGAGCGGCCCGATCACTGCGACTTGCCTCATGGCGGTGAGAAATTCGCTATATTCGCCGCCCCACTCGACCCGGTAACCTGCCGGCAGAGACTTCACGACATCCGCAATGGCGCGCTGGCCGTCTTCGACGGTGCGCTCAAGATCGCGACCTTCGATGCTGAACTGCACGCCGATATAGCGCGAGTTATTTTCGCGGTAAATGAACGAGGCGCCGTTCCCTTCGTGGATATCCGCCAACTGCGAAAGCGGAATCTGCTGGCCCGTCGGGCTGCCGACGAGAAGATTCGAGATGGATTGCGCGCCCTCGCGGAATTCCCGCTTCATGCGCACCACGAGATCGAACAACTTTTCGCCCTGAATCACCTGCGTGGCAGCCTGGCCGCCGACGGCCGCCTGCACCACCGCTTCCACGTCTGCCACATTGATGCCGTAGCGCGCGATTTTTTCGCGATTAACGCTTACGAGCAAGCTGGGCTGACCCAGTTCGCGCACCACAGTTAATTCCGTGAAGCCCGCCACCTGCGAGAGTCGCCGCTTGATATCGAGCGCTTTCTCCTGCAGGACATTCAGGTCCGTGCCGTAGATTTTCACCGCGAGCGAACTCTTCAGGCCCGTCAGCGCTTCGTCCACTGCGTCTTCGGCCGGCTGCGTGTAGTTGAAGATCACGCCCGGGTAAGACTCAAGCTGCTTCCGGTTCTGAAGGTCCTTGACGAGGTCTGCTTTATCGTGAATCGACCCTACTTTCCAGGAAGGGTCGCCGTAGGGTTTCAGGCCCACGTAAAACTCATCGTTGAAAAAGCCCGTGGGATCAGTGCCATCGTCGGGCCGGCCGAGTTCGGAGCCGATGTCGGTGACCATGGGGTATTTCATCAGGAGATTCCGGACCTGGGGGCTGAATTTGGCCGCCTGTTCATAAGAAATCGTGTAAGGCATGGTCGCCCGAATCCACAGAGCGCCTTCGTCGAGGTGCGGCATGAACTCGCCGCCGATCCGAGGAATCAGCAGTAGAGACAATGCAAAAACAATCGTAGCGAGCACCATCGTGAGTTTCGGGCGTTCCAGGCACCACTGGAGCTCCGAGGAGTATTCCTCTCTAATCCATTCGTACGGTTTGTTGCGATGCTCGCGGACGCCCTTTTGGAACCAGTAAGAGCACATCACCGGGACAAAAGTGAGGGTGAGGATCAGCGCGCCGACCAGGGCGACGGACATGGTGTCCGCCATGGGGTGAAAAAGCTTTCCCGAGGGTCCGCTGAGAGCGTAGATCGGAATGTAGCCCGCAATGATCACGGCGACGGAATAAAAGATCGGGCGGTCTACGTCTTTCGCCGCCGCGAGAATCACTTCGTGCAGATTGTACTTCTGCCCTTCGCGCAGACCGAGTTCGCGATAGACGTTTTCAACCATCACCAGCGTGCCGTCAATGATGATCCCGAAATCAATCGCGCCGATCGAAAGCAGGTTGGCCGCCACATCGTGCGCGTGGAGAAAAATAAAAGAGAACAGCAGCGCCAGCGGAATGGTCATGGCCACGATCACGGCCGCACGGAAGCTCACCAAGAAAAAGATCAGCACGATCAGGACCAGCACCATGCCGCGCAGCAGGTTGGCCTCGACGGTGTCTGTGGTCACGCGCACCAGGTCGCTGCGATCGTAGAACGGCCGGACTTTCACGTCCGCAGGCAAGATGCGCTCGTTCAATTCTTTGGTCTTTGCTTTCACGCCCGCCAGGACGGCCTGCGTCTGCTCGCCGCGGCGCATCAGGATGACGCCCTCGACGGAGTCATCATTTTTGTTGAAGCCGAACTGGCCGAGGCGCGGCGCATGGCCGATAGTGACTTCGCCGACATCGCGCACGTGCACCGGCACGCCGTTTTGCGAGCCGACAATTACGCTGCCGATATCGGCCGGATCCTTGATCAAGCCTAAGCCGCGGACGTAATAAAATTGCCCTCCCTGCGAGTAGAAGCCGCCGCCGGTGTTCGCGTTGTTGACGCTCAGCTGCTGAATGACCTGCGGAACGGTGATGTGATAGCCGTAGAGCCGCGCGGGATCGAGCAGCACCTGGTACTGCATTACCGTGCCGCCAAATCCGGAATCGTCCGCCACGCCCGGTACTTGCTTGTACTGCCGCTGGATCACCCAGTCCTCAAAAGTTTTTAGTTCCTGCGGCGAGCGGTCGGGGCTCTCGAGCACGTAGCGGTACACAAGCCCCGAAGGGCTGAACAGTGGCGCCATCGAAGGCTGCACCCCCGTAGGCAAATTCCCCTGCACGTCGCTGAGCCGTTCAAAGACCACCTGGCGTGCAAAGTAGTCGTCGGTGCCTTCCTCGAACGTCAAAATCACGTCGGACAAGCCATAGAGCGAAATCGAACGCATCACAATCATCTTTGGCACGCCGTTCATTTCCACTTCGATGGGCAGGGTGACGAGCCGTTCGATCTCCTCGGCCGCGTGTCCCGGCCACTGTGTGATCAGCTCCACCCTCGGCGGCGAGAGGTCAGGGTAAGCGTCCACCGGCATCCGCTGGAAAGCCACGGCGCCGCCGACGGCAACAAACACAGTGAACATCAGCACCAGGAAGCGTTGCTGCAGCGCGAGTTGGACGATGCGATGGATCATCGGATATCAGTCGAAGCCTTAGTGCTGGAAGGAATTAGCAAACTGCAGGAACAAACTGCCATCGCCCACCACTTTTTCTCCCGGCACAAGTCCTTTGAGGATTTGAGTCCGGCCCGCCTGGCTCTGGCCGATTTCGACGCCACGCCGGCTGAATTGATGGGAGCCGGCAGACACGTACACGAACGGCAAGTTCTGGTCGTCGCGCAGGACCGCCGAATCGGGCACGGCGATCGCATTCTGGATCACGCCTGCGACCACCGTCGCGACGCAGTACATATTGTTCTTCAATTTTCCGCCATGGTTTTCAATCTCCAGGCGCGCCTGCAGCGTGCGTGTGTTGGGATCAAGGGCCGGGGAGAGGAATGAAATTTTCCCGTGAAAAACATCCGGGTACGCATCGGTCTGCACATCTACCGCGTCCCCTACCTTCACATAGGCGAGATCATTCTGATAGACGTTAGCGAGAATCCACACACGGCGCATGTCGGAGATCACAAAGGTCTGCGTTGCGCCCGGCTGCAGCAATTGTCCGGGAGAGACGTCGCGCTCCACCACCTCGCCGGCAATGGGCGCACCCAGGGGTATTTGCGGCGAGGAGCGAGCTTTCTCGAGCTCGTCCGGTTTCTGGATGCCGAGAATTCTGAGAGCTTGTTCGGTGGCATCGAGGTCCGCTTGCGCCTGGTTGCGGTCGGATTCAGCCTGCAACAAATCGCGTTCGGAGATAGCGTGGTGCGCGTATAAATCTTGCGCACGGGCGAAGTTCTTGTCCGTCACGCGATAAACTTCTTTGGCTTTCAAATACGCGGCGCGCATTTGCGAATAATCGGGGCTCGCGATTTCCAGCAGTGGCTGGCCCTTGCGAACGGTCTCGCCCGGCACCACCAGAATGCGGCTTACCAGGCCGCCGACCTGCGTAATCACCGGCGTGGTCAAAAATGCGTTATAGGTCACATTGCCGGTCAGGCGCAGGGTGCGCGTCAATTTCACAGGCTCGACAGTAACCACTTGTATGTGAGACATCTGCTCTTCCGGGACGGTGAAGAGTTGGGGCGTCGCGTCTTTCGCTTCCTTCGACGAGTACGAGGTCATGTCGCGAGCGCGCTCGCCAGTGCCCGAGCTGCAACCAGCGAGCGCGACTGCCAGCACCGCCAGACCCGCTGCCCCAGGGAGGCCGGGACGGCGGCCGCGACTGCCGGAGCGATGATTCCTGTTGCGAACGCTCACGGCAGGCTCCTGGTCCCCACGGCCTCGCGGAGCTGCTCAACGGCCATCAGGTAAGCGGCGAGCGATTGGCGATAGGCAAGTTCGGTCGCGCGGTAGCTGCGCTCGGCGTCGAGATAATCCAGCAAGCTTGCGGCCCCACGCTTGTAGGCATATTCGCTGATGTCGCGCGAGAGCTTGGCTTCATGGAGGTAGCCGGAGATGTAGAGCGAAACAACTTGGTCGTTGTCGCGGACGCCTTCGTAGGCGTCGGAGACGTCGGTCATCACCTGATCGCTGGCCGCGAGTTCTAACTCCTGGGCCTGCGTAATGGCATAGCGCGTGCGTGCGATTTCGCCCTGGTTGCGATTGAAGATGGGAATCTGGAAGCTGGCGAAGAAAGAGCCGGCGCTGGTGTCGCTCACGTGGTCATAGTTGACCGTGCCGGTGACGTCCACCTTGCCGTTCGCCCGCGCGAGTTGGTATTGGCTGTTTGCTGCGGTCACGCCCTGGCGGGCTGCGCGCAGATCGGGACGCTCGGCGAGAGCTTTGGCCTGCAGGTCTTCCAGCTTCAGCTTCACCGGTTGATACTCAAACGCGCCGGCCACATCGAAATCCGCGGCCACCGATTCGTAACCGAGGAATTGGCGCAGACCCACAAGAGCCTGCACGCGGGCCAGACGGGCTTGCGCCACGTCCTGCTGAAACTGCAGCAACTGCAGGTGGATTTTCAGGAAGTCGCCTTCGCTGATATCCCCTGCCTTGTAGCGCGAATCGCTGATATCCACCGTCTTCTGAAAACTTTTCAGGTCCTGGTCGGCGAGTTCGAGCGTGGACTCCGCGAGCTGCACGTTGAAGAATTCTGAGGCCACTTGAAACACGAGCGTGCGCTCGTTGTCGGCGACAGTCGAGCGCGTCTCGGCCGTCGTATCCTTGGCCGCCTGCAAGCGGTGCTGGCGTTTCTTGCCGCGCTCAAAAAGGTAGCTGAGGCCGAGATCGAACTGTGCAGTCGTGTTGAGGTAATCCGCACTGAACTTGCTCGGCTGGAAGACGGGAAGGAACTGCGCGTCGGCGGTGAGCACGGGATTTGGGCGCAGGTTGGCCGTAATCTCGAGCGCTTCGTCCTGAAGGATTGTGGTGCGCGCCGCCTTGAGGGCATGATTGTGCGCGAGCGCCAGCTGAATTGCGTCGTCGAGGGAGATCCGCACCGGACCCCGCACGGCCGCGGAGGGAGTTTGCGCGTGAACGGCGCCGGCCAGACACACAACCACCGCCAGAACTGCCAATCGTAAATGTTGCGAACGCATAAATTTTTACCTCGCCTGGAAAGATTCAGTCCTAGTCCGTGTGCCACGAAGGGCACGGAATCGCCGAGGTTCTTAGGCGGCAGGAGGTGCTCGAGGGGGGAGCGGAGGAGTCTCTGGGTTCGGGGTGAATCCGGGCTCTTGTGGTTCAGGCTTATGTCCTACAGTCGCCAGCGTCGGCCGGCGATCGCTCGCCTGCGGTTGGTCCACCGGTTGGTGATTCAAATGACAAATCGAACAGTTTGCGTCCGAGATCTGGGAATGGTGATGCCAGCTCCCTCCGAACGTCCCGGTGATGACGAACAGCGCCAGCAGGGCCAGGGACACGATCACGAAGCGAATTGCCTTTTTTCCAGCCATTTCTGAGTGCAGAGTAATCGCCCGACACAATCATACGGTAGACGCGCCCACTTCCCAACTGGTTGCTAGCGGCCGGTGCCCGAAACCTTCAGTGGGAGTGCTCCAGGGCCTTTTCCACCAGGGCCACGCATTTTTCAACGCGTTTGCGCAGCGGGCCTTCGATATTCTGGTGGCGCTGGCGCAGCGTGAACAGTTCGTCCGCAATATTCAGTGCCGCCAGCACGGCCACCTTCAGTGAGTCCACCATCTTGGTGGCGTCGGCGACCGAGCGCATCTTGGCGTCCACGTACGCCGCCAACTCTTTCAGATATTCTTCGTTCTGGTCCGCGTTGACGTTGTAGCTTTGGTCGTAAATTTCGATCTTCAAGGTCTCGCTCCCCGGCTGGCTCGGGCCATTGTCAGCCATTGGCAAGGCGGGCGCAACGGTCTTGTACGGCGAGTGTCCCTGGGGCTCTCCCGGAGAGGGGTTAGAGCGATCGGTCAACTGGCTCGCAGCGTAGCGCCGAGCTTTTGCTCTAAGGCCGCAACGATGCGGGCGGAATCATCGGCGAGCTGCGCGTCGGTAAGCGTGGCCTGCGCGCTCTGGAAAGTTACGCGAATCATCAGCGAATATTTCCCCGCGGGAATTTGCCCGCCGCGGAACAGATCGGCCGCTTCGCTGCTCTGGAGTTCCGGAATGCCGAGCGCGCGAATAGTTTCCGCCACCTGCGCGAACGTCACGTCATCTCGAAGCACCAGCGAAAAGTCGCGCTCGACCGCGGGGAAGCGCGGCAGCGGCTTGAAACGCGCCGCCATCCGCGCCGCTTCGATGCCCGAAAGCAGCGGTTCAAGCCGCAGTTCCGCAACGTACACGTCCTGCCGAAATTTCAGTTTGTCGGCAACGCGCCGCGCCAGCAGTCCGGCAATGCCCAGACTGCCCGGAAACCCGTGCCCATGCGCGAGCGAGATTTGTGCCGCGCGCGCGCCCGCGAGCCATGGCGGTCCGCCGGAGTGCCAGCCGAACCCGCCGGCCAGTTCGCCGAGTCGGTCGAGGTCGCCTTTCAAATCCGCAAAGCCGTATTCGCGCGCGGGTTCATAAATTGTTTTTTCTCGCGCCAGTCCCGTCGCACCGATGGTGAGCACGGGCGTTTCGACCGGCTGGCCTTCGCGCAATTCGTAGGACTTGCCGATTTCAAACAGCCGCAAACGGCGCTGCCCATGATTCAAATTCCATTCGAGCGCACCGGCCATGCTGACGATCCCGGTCGAACGCAGCACCGAAGCGTCTTCCGCGAGTGGATTCGCGATCACCGCCGGCGTCAGCTTTTCGGGACGAAACAGCTCATTGCGCTCGGCGTTGACCAGCGGGATTTCCACAATTTCCTGATAGCCCAGCGCGACGATGCGCTCGATCAACCGATCCTGCGCCTCGGCGTGCGGCAGACGCCGCGCCGGAACTTTTGCCGGCGGTAGCCGCGAAGGAAACTTGTCATAGCCATAGTGGCGCGCCACTTCTTCCACCAGATCAATTCCGCGCTTCACGTCCTGCCGCGACGAGGGTTGCCGGCATTCCCACACAGCCATGATCGACTCGGCGCTTCCGCGGTTCGAGTCCACGCGCACAGGATGAAATCCCAGCGCGCTCAGAATATCTTCGATTTCCCGGTCCGAGACGTCCGCGCCCATTACGCGCAGAAGTTCCTTGCGCGACAGTTCGATTTTTCGCGGCGGCTCGAGGCGCGGATACACGTCCACGACGCCTGCCAGGATATCCCCTCCGCCCAGCTGCTGAATCAGTTCGGCCGCGCGCCGTGAGGCAAGCTCCGCCATTTCCGGGTCAGCGCCCCGTTCGAAGCGGTAAGAAGCTTCCGTACGCAAGCCGAGCGCTTTGGACGTGCGCCGAACCGCAATCGGATCGAACCACGCGCACTCCAACAGAATATTGCGCGTGCTGAAACTGATCTCGGTGTCGGCACCGCCCATCACGCCGCCAATTCCCACCGCGCGTGTCGCATCCGCCACCACGCACATGTCCTTTTCAAGCTTGCGCTCCAGGCCGTCAAGCGTGCGGATTTTCTCTCCCTGCCGCGCGCGCCGCACCACGATGCGGCGCTCATCCAATTTGTCGAAGTCGAAGGCGTGCAGCGGATGGCCCAGCTCAAACATCACGTAGTTCGATATGTCCACCACGTTGTTGATGGATTTCTGATCGATCGCTTCCAGGCGCTGCCGCAGCCAGTCCGGCGACGGCTCGACCTTTACGCCGCGCAGCACGCGTGCAGTGAAGCGTCCGCAAAGATCGGGCGCTTCGATCTCCACTCGCGTGGCGTCCGCCGCCTTTTCCGGAGCTTCTTTAAATTTCGGTTGCAATGATTTCACCGGCAGGCGGTAGATCGCGGCGGCTTCGCGCGCGACTCCCAGGTGGCCCAAACAATCCGGGCGGTTCGCCGTGATTTCCGCGTCGAGCACCGGCCCGGCGGCCGACTCTTCGACCGAGTCCACGGCGATGCCAGACAACGAGAGGCGCGCGCGCAGGTCCGCTGCCGGCGCCTTCAGGTCCACAAATTCCTTCAGCCAGTTGTAGAGAACCTTCATTCCCCGTCCGTGCCTGTTCGCATCCGCTGGTCTATGGAAATTGCCGCAAGAAGCGCGCGTCGTTCTGGAACAGCAGCGGCACTTCCGTGACGCCGTACTTCAGCATCGCCAAGCGATCCACGCCCATGCCGAAAGCGAATCCCGAGAGGCGCTGCGGATCGTAATTTACAAAGCCGTACACCGCCGGATTTACCATGCCCGCTCCGAACAATTCGATCCAGCCGGACTGTTTGCACACCCGGCAACCGCTGCCCCCGCACACGTGGCAGGTCGCGTCCACTTCCGCGGAGGGCTCGGTGAACGGGAAATAGCTGGGCCGCAGGCGCGTCTTCGTTTTCGGGCCGAGAAATTCGCGCGCGAAGTGGTCCACGGTGCCTTTGAAATCGCAGAAGGTGATGTCCGTATCCACCGCGAGCCCTTCGATCTGGTGAAACATGTAGCCGTGCGTGGCATCGGGATTGTCGCGGCGATACACTTTACCCGGGACGACGATGCGCACGGGCGGCGGCTGCTTTTCCATGGTGCGGATCTGCATCGGCGAGGTGTGCGTGCGAAGTAGGTGCGGCGAGCGCGACCCGGCGAGGTAGAAAGTGTCCATATTGTCGCGCGCGGGATGATGTTCGGGAATATTGAGGGCCTCGAAATTATAGTAGGGCGTCTCGATCTCCGGCCCCTCCACCACGCTGAAGCCGATGGAAAGGAAAATCCGCTGCAGTTCTTCGAAGGCTTGGCGAATCAGGTGCCGCGTGCCGATGGGGCGTTCGATGCCGGGAAGCGAGAGATCGATTTTCTCGCGCGCAGTAGCGGTCTCATCGGTCGAGGTTTCTATGGCCTCCTGGCGGTCGGCCAGCGCCGATTCGACGTGACCTTTCAGCCGGTTGAGCTCCTGCCCCACCACGCGCTTCAGAGCCGGTGTTGCCGGCTTCAGCCAGTGGTCGGTGATTTGCGAGAGGATTCCGGATTTGCGACCGAGCCATCCGTCCCGCACGGATTTCCAGGCAGCTTCGTCCGCGGCGCCAGCCAATTCGCGGTCGAATTCGGCGCAAAAATCCGCGAAGAGATCGACGACGGAATCAGGCGCCGTCGCCCTGAGCGGCTCACGAGTCTGTTCGACAATCGTTCTTGCAGCCATGATTTTCCTGCCCCACCCATCCGGGCTGTCGGTCGAGGCCGGACGAGCGCAGACCGCCACTACAACGCCATCGCCGAGCTACCCTTCTTCGTGGTGTCGAACGGGCTCAGGGTTCGCCGCCTGCTTCCGAGCGGGCGCAGCCGGGGCCGACTTGATGTGTTGCTTTGCCGATTCCACCAGCGCCGTAAACCCGGCGGCGTCGCGTACGGCCATGTCCGCCAGAATTTTCCGGTCGAGGTCAATGCCGCCCACCTTCAAGCCGTGAATCAACTGGCTGTAGGTGATGCCGTTGTTGCGCGCCGCGGCTCCGATTCGCTGGATCCACAGCGTGCGGTAGTCGCGTTTGCGTGTCCGCCGGTCGCGATAGCTGTACCGCAGCGAGCGGTTGACCGCTTCTTTTGCCGACCGGTAGAGCTTTCCCTTTGTCAGGAAAAAGCCCTTGGCATGCTTCAGCAGCTTTTTGCGCTTGGCTCGCCGCTTTGTACCACGTTTTACTCGAGGCATAGCTCCATTCTCCTGTTGTGGGCCCGCAAGGCGCCGTCGGATTCAAAACTTCACGGGGAGACAAACCAGGTCCAGCCGCCCCGAGGAACACCAGGGCAGCAGGACGGGTTTGTCACGTTGGACTGCTGCTTGCACGCTTGAAAAATCGAAGCGGCCGGCCGGCAGGCACCCGTTACGCTCTGCCAAGCACGGAGAAAAATCAGGGAAAAAATCTAAACGCCATACGGCAACGCGCGCCGCACATTGGGCGCATCGGCCGGATTCACTACGGCGGCCTTGCCCAGCTTGCGCATGCGCCGCGGCTTTTTGGTGCCCAGCAAATGCCGCATGCCGGAATGCCGGCGGATGATTTTGCCGGTGGCGGTGATCTTGAACCGTTTGGCGGCGCCGCGGTGCGTCTTCAACTTCATTTTCTTGTTCTTCTTCACACGGTCCTCTTCGAACGAAAATTCTTAGGCTTGCCCGCCCGCGCTCGATTGCGCCGGACGCGCCGGCGCCGCAGCGGTCGCACCCTTTTTCGGCGCCAGCAGCGCGAGCAGAATGTTTGCTTCCATGCGCGGGCCGAATTCCACCAGCGCGTGGTCGTTGACGTCTTTCAGAAGCCGGTTCATCTTCGCGCGGCCCACGTCCTGGTGCGCCATTTCGCGGCCGCGGTGGAAGATCATGGCTTTCACTTTGTGTCCTTCGCCCAGAAATCGGATGATCTGATTCTTGCGAACCTGATAATCGTGCTCGGCGGTCGAAGGTCGAAACTTCACTTCCTTGATGTGCGAACTCTTCTGATGTTTTTTCGCTTCGTGAGCTTTTTTGCTCTGCTCGTACTGGAATTTTCCGTAATCCACCAGCTTGCAGACAGGCGGCACTGCGTTGGGGGAGATTTCCACCACGTCCAGCCCTTTGTCCCGCGCCGCCTTCATCGCGTCGAACAGCGACATCACGCCTAATTGATTCCCATCTTCATCCACTACGCGGACTTCGCGGGCGCGAATGCGCTCGTTTACTCGAAGCCCCCCAGCACCGCCTCGCTCTGCGATAAATGTACCTCCCGGGCTTGCGAAATTCCCCTTCGCCGCCCGCTCCTCGGCCCTTCCGCGTACTGGAAATCGCGCCGGAAGGTTCGGGGCAGGAAGTATAGCACGGCTTCCTTTTTCCGCGGCAAGGCGGATTGTCCCTCGCGGTTGAACGAAGCCGGGCGGTGACAATTTCCCGCGCCCCTGGATTATCTCGACGGTCACAAAGGAGAGCAGGAGCAAGCGAATGACTCGGGAGACCTTCGCCTCCCACTGCCCGGGAAGAGTCTGGCGCGCTGCCGCGCTCGTCAGGGCTTGAAGCGCCTCAAGAATTGTCCCTCGAGTGTCGGACTTTAATCCTGTCGCTCAACCCACCCGGGGGGCGAACTCAATTCCTTAGCAGATGCCCTTTTCTCGGATGAATTCCGGCGTTTAAATTTCCCGGGGGGAAGCGAAAAAGGCACGATTAGTGGCATTCCTTCGTGTTCGGTACCGAGGTGGACTGAGTCTTGGTTTAGAAAGCGGCGCAATGAAAAGTCCCGCTCCCCTCCCTCACCCCAAGCCGCCCGACAGGGCCACAGGCATTCCTGGCCGTGCTAACAGCTGGTCTTGCTATCCACTTCTGCGCGCAGATCTCGGAGGAACTGCGCCAGAGGGCGTGGGCCCAGATCGCCCTTCGAGCGGTGGCGGACGGCCACGGTGGCCGCTTCGGCTTCTTTGCCTCCGATCACGAGCATGTAGGGAATTTTCTCGATTTGTGCGTCGCGAATTTTCGCCTGCAGCTTTTCGTTGCGGTCGTCGAGGTGGATGCGGAAACCGGCTTCCTTGAGTTGCTGCGCCACTTTCTGCGCGTACTCGATGGTTTTTTCGCTCAGCGGCAACACGCTCGCTTGCACCGGCGCGAGCCAGGTCGGAAAAGCCCCGGTGTAATGCTCGATCAGCACGCCGAAAAATCTCTCGACGGAGCCAAACAGCGCCCGGTGCACCATCAGCGGCTGGTGCCGCGCGCCGTCTTCGCCCACGTATTCAAGCTTGAACCGCCGCGGCAGATTGAAATCGAATTGCACGGTGGTCAATTGCCACGGCCGCCCGATTGCGTCCACCAATTTCACGTCAATCTTCGGACCGTAGAATGCCGCTTCCCCCGGTATGTATTTGTAGGGGACGTTCATGCGCTTCAGCGTGTTTGTCAGCGCGTCTTCCGCGTGCTTCCACTCTTCGGGAGTTCCGGCATAATCCTGCGGGCGCGACGGATCGCCGCCCGATAGTTCCACCTCGAAGCGGTCGAACCCGAAGACGCGCAGAACCTCCCAGGCGAATTCCACGCAGTCCTGAATTTCTTTTTCGATCTGCTCCGGCATGCAGAAAATGTGTGCGTCGTCCTGCGTGAACCCGCGCACGCGCAACAGGCCGTGCAGCACGCCCGATCGCTCGTAGCGGTAAACCGTCCCGAGCTCCGCAAGGCGATAGGGCAGCTCGCGATAGCTGCGCAGTCGCGACTTGTAAATCAAAATGTGCCCCGGACAATTCATGGGCTTGAGCTGGTAGAAATCCTTCTCGACTTCGAGAGGCCCGAACATGCTGTCTTTGTAAAATCCCGTGTGCCCGCTGGTTTCCCACAGATGCCGGCGCATTATATGCGGCGTGAACACCAGTTCGTAGCCGCGCCCGACCAGTTCGTCGCGCAGCCAATCCTCCATTTGCCGCCGAACGATGCTGCCTTTGGGGTGCCAGAAGATCAGCCCTGGCCCGGCGTCCTCCTCAATGCTGAACAGATCGAGCTCCGCCCCGAGCTTGCGATGATCGCGCTTCTTTGCCTCCTCGAGCTTGTGCAAATACTCGTCGAGCTCTTTCTGGTCCACAAAGCAAGCCCCGTAAATCCGCTGCATCTGCGGATTGCTTTCCTGGCCTTTCCAGTAAGCGCCCGCGACGTTCATCAGCTTGAATGCCTTGATCCGGCCGGTAGAGGGAATGTGCGGTCCTCGGCAGAAATCGAGGAATTTCCCGGTGGTGTAGAACGACACCATCGGCTCAGTGGCCTTTTCTTCCACCAGCTCGCACTTAAAATTTTGGCCGCTCTTGCGGTAGAGCTCGAGCGCTTCTGGCTTCGGAATCATCTTGCGCTCGTTCGGGATGTCCTTGGCGGCCAGCTCGCGCATTTTAGTTTCGATTTCTTTGAGGTCTTCAGGCGTGAACGGCTCATCGCGCACGAATTCGTAGAAAAAGCCGTTCTCGATGGGCGGCCCGATGCCCAGCTTTACGTGGGGGAAAAGTTCAAGCACCGCAGCCGCCAGCAGGTGCGCCGCCGAATGGCGGAACACCTCTACGGCGTCCGGGTCTTTCGCCGTGAGGATCGCTAGCTTGGTGTCGCGCTCAAGAGGGCGCGAAAGATCGATCAGGTCGCCATTGGTGCGCGCAACAAGCGCTTCTTTGGCAAGCCGCGGCGAAATCTGCCGGGCAATTTCAGCGGCGGTCGTGCCCTTGGGCACGTCACGGGTGGCCCCGTCGGGCAGCGTGATTTGGATTGTATCCATGGTGGCTCTGCTTTCTTCTCGGAAAGAACAAGCTTACTGGCGCGCGTGGAGGGGGTCAAGGCAAGACGCTAGTGGAATGGTTCGAGAACGCGACGCTGGTGGCGTGCGCGTCCGCTATTTCTTTCGTGCCGCTTCGAGCAGGTCCCAGGTGGCGTCGGGCAAATCCACCAAATCGTTGAATTCGCCCGCACCGCGGAGCCAGAGACCGCCGTCGATCACCACGCATTCGCCATTAATGTAATCGGCCTGGCCGCTCAGCAAAAACGCCGCGAGATTGGCCAGTTCCTCGTGACGCCCGAAGCGTTTCATGGGATGGGAATTCCTGGCGCGCTCTTCGAACTCCTTCGACGGCATCAAGCGCGAGAATGCCCCTTCGGTGGGAAACGGCCCGGGCGCGATGGCGTTTAAGCGAATCCGATGCCGCGCCCATTCGACGGCGAGCGAAGTGGTCATCGCCAGCACGCCGGCCTTGGCGCACGCCGAGGGCACCACGAAGCCGGAGCCGGCATTTGTGGAAGCGTAGGTGGTGACGATATTCAGAATGCTGCCGGGCTGTTTCTCCCGGATCCACTTGCGGCCGAGCGCGAGGGTGCAATGAAATGTTCCCTGCAGCACGATCCCCACGACGGCCTGGAACGCATTCGGCGAAAGCTTTTCCGTGCGCGCGATAAAATTTCCGGCGGCGTTGTTGACCAGCGTATCCACGCCCCCGAATTCCTTTTCCGCCGCCGCGATCATTTGCTCGACCGCCGCGAAATCGCGCACGTCCACAGAGGCATGGGCCGCTCGCGCCCCTTGGGCTCGAATGGCCTCGGAAGTTTCCACCAGCGGCTCCACGCGCCGCCCGGCCAGAAAAATATTCGCGCCCAGTTCGGCGAACCGCAGGGCCATGGACCGGCCCAGGCCGGTCCCACCGCCGGTGATCAAGATGGTACGGCCCTGGAACAAATCTTTCTGAAACATTTCACGCTTCTCCATTCACGGCCGCTCTTGCGCCGCAGGAAGAAATTCCTTGGGGATCGGAGTTTCCGGGGTTTCGGCCTGCCAGAAAATCGTGACCACCCACCAGCGCGTCCCATCGAAAAACAATTGAAAGCTATTGATACCTCGGGCGAACGGCGCCTGTTTCGGTTCATGCCGCGATTCGTAGGTGCTGAACACCTGCACGATATTGCCGTACCGCTCCATCCGCCGCGCCGCTTCTTTCTCGTAGAATCCTTCCTTTTCGAAAACCGGGGTGGCGCGAGCGACATATTCCTCCGGTGTGTAGGTGCGCGCGAAAAATCCGCCGCCTTCTTTTTTCGGTCCGGTAGGAATTAGCCGTGCACCGGGCAAAAAGAGTGAACGGAAGCGGTCCCAGTCTCGCGCTTGTCCTGCCGCACCCGAGATCACTTCATACACAGCAGCAAGGATCGCAGCGGGCGACGCGACGTCGGCGGGCTTGGCCGCCGGTTCGACCGCTGCAGGCGCGGCTTGTGGTAGAGAGGATGTCTGTGATTTCGATTGATCCTGCGCATGAATTTGCGGCACGAAAGCGAGCCCCGCTACGATCAGAGCCGTAGCAATCCATTTACAGACCGGCATTTCCAACCCTCCGAGCGGTGCGCTACCGAGAACTGCTCCCCACAAAAAAGGATGTCGCGATTCAGTTCCGTGCCCCAATCCGCAGGGGACAAAATAGTGGAAAGGGCTGCCGGGAGCAACTTGAAATGCCGCGGCGGAAGGCGTGTGGAAGTTTTTCACAAGCGCACCTCGACCGAGGCAGCAAGCCAAGCAAGAGAGAACTTCAAGTTATAATGCCGTAGGCCAATGCCCGGGTTCTTCCACAACCTGCTGCGGATGCTCCGAGAACGCCGCGGCACGGATATGAATTTCTTATGCCGCCTGCTGCTCTCCGAGCGCGGCGAGGCATCGCAGACCGCGCTCGCTCAGGAAATTATCAACACCTACCAGGGGATGAATGCAGCACAGCGCCGTGGTTTCTTCGAGATGCTTTGCCAGGAGTTTTCGCCGGTCAAAGCGGAGATCCGCGAAGCCGCCGCCCGCTACGACAAGACCCCGAACGCCGAAACTCTCGCCGCCCTTTTTGAAGCCGTCGAGCCGCCGCGCCAGGAATTGATTCGCCGCATCAACACCGCGCCTCACGGCACAGAAACCCTGGTCTCTCTCCGCCAGGATTTGCTGGCAAGCTCCTCCCAGGCTGCGAAATTCGCGCCGCTCGATGCCGACCTCAAGCACCTGTTCAAATCGTGGTTCAACCGCGGATTCCTCCGCCTGGAACGCATCAGCTGGCAGACATCGGCGCTGCTGCTCGAGAAACTCATCCGCTACGAATCGGTGCATGAAATCAACGGCTGGCCTGACCTGCACCGACGACTGGAAGCAGATCGCCGCTGCTTCGCGTTTTTTCATCCCGCGCTCCGCGACGATCCCATCATTTTCGTGGAGGTGGCGCTGGCAAAAGGGTTGGGCGGCGGCCTGGAACCGCTCCTCGACGTGCACGCGCCAGTGCTCCCGCCGGAGCAGGCCGATAGCGCGGTTTTCTATTCCATCAACAATTGTCTCAAGGGGCTGCGCGGCGTGCCCTTCGGCAGTTTTCTGATCAAGCAGGTGGTGGCCGAACTGGCTGCTGAATTCCCCAACATCAAGACCTATGCCACGCTCTCGCCTCTGCCGCGTTTCGCGCAGGCGTTGCGCGACAATGACAATGAAGCTGGCTTTACGCGCGATCGTCTCTCGCGGCTGCTCATGGAATTTGCCCGTGACCTGATGTCACTGGCAAAGCGCCGCGATCCTGTGGAAGCTTTCTTCGTTCTCCTCGAACACCCTCTCGCAAATCGCGAAATTCTTTCCGCGCCGCTTGAGCGCTTGGCGCTTGCCTACCTCACCAGAGCGCATCAGAACGGCAAGCTGTACGACCCGGTGGCCACATTTCACCTATCGAATGGCGCGCGCTTGGAGGGAATTTTCGCCTTCGGCAATTTGCGCCCTTACGGGATGGAGGCTTCCTTCGGCGTGACCGCCAACTACCGCTATCTGCCCGCCGAGCTCGAGGAAAATCACGAAAGGTTTATCCGCAAGGGGCAAATCCGGGTTTCCGATGGCTTATATCGCGAGCACAAGAGATTGACGGCCGCCTGGCAGCCCTCTCGCGAAATACAACCGCGCAGCAAGTCGCACTGAAGCTCCGGCCTTACGGAGTTGTTTGCGAGGGATGGACCTTGGTATCCGCGTTCGAGAAATCGAAGCGCAGCATCCATTCGCTTTGAACATTCTGCCCGCCCACCGTCGGCGGAGAAAATTTCCAGCGCGGCGCGGCTGCGAGCGCCTTGTCGGCGAAAAACTTGCTTGGGCCGGGAATTTCCAGCGCCGCTCGAACGACCTGCCCCGCCGGATCCACCTCGACTCGAACGCTGACGCGCACGGTGCCCTGGACTGAATCGCGGGCCTTCTGTGATATCTCCGGCAAGGCTTGTTCCAGGACCCCACCCTTCACGGCTCCCGACGCCACCACCCTCAAGGGCTCCTGGGTCTTCACGACCGTCGCTTGAGCCGCCGCGGGTGGTGCTTTCCTCGACGGAGGCGAAGGCCGGTTTGGCTCGGCGCTCGTCAGGGATGGTGGTGTTTCCGGTTTCGGCTTCTCCTTTGGATCCGATGGCGCGGCGTCCGCCGCTGGCTGCGCTTCCATGTGGTGGGTGAAAAGCTTCGGTCCCGCGAGCATAGCGACCAGAATCAGCGCCATGGCCGCAACGGGGAGCAGGTAGCCACGCTTGGCGAAGGTGTTCTGCGCGTGTGGAGGGGGAGAAGTCTCCCGCGGGGCTGCCGGCAGCCCTGCCGCGGCCGGGTCCAGCCAGCGCGTGATGTCAGCCAGAGTCCAACGACGAGCAGGATCGCGGCGCAAACAATGTCGCGCCAGATCCCCCAAGGGCGCCGGCATCGAATCGGGGAGAGAGGGCTCTTCTTCGCGGATGCGCTCCCAGATGGGGAGGCGCTGCGTCAGGCTCTCGACCAGCGTCATGCCCAGCGACCAAATGTCGCCGGCGGGCGAAGCCGCTGAGCTGGAAGATTCCGGAGCGTCGTAGACGCCGGGCTTCCAATGGCCGGCCATGGATCTACCGGCGCGGCAGAGGCCGTCGCTCGAGATTTTTAACTGCTCGTCGACGGCCATGATGTTCGCTGGCTTCATCCGGCCATGCACAAATCCGGCAGCGTGGAGATATCCGAGCGCTTCCAGAACCGGCGGGAGCATGTCGCGGGCCTCCGCTTCCGTCAATGGCCGCTGCGGAAGGATGTGTGAAAGGTCCTCCTGCGCGCACTCGGTCACAGCGTAAAGCAGGTTCCTATCGCCGAGCTGGCAGCGTCCCACCTCCAAGATGCGCAGCAGATGAGGATGGGAAAGTTTTGCTGCCTGGCGCCAGCGGGAGAGCTGGACCTCGGCGCTGTCCGGGTCGGCAGGAATGAATTTGATTGCGGCCTTTTGAGGTTCGCCCTCCACATACTCGGTCAGGAATACGGCGCTGTGATCCGAGCCGCCCAAGTGCTGCCGCAAGTGGAATTGGCCGGCGACAACCTGGCCTTCCCAATGTTTCCAGGATTCCGTCATGGTGTACTCCCGCCTATCGGGCCATGGTGCCGGATCGATCGCGATAAACCGCTCGCGCGCCGACAACCGTCCCGCGATTCATCCAAAAAGATGCGGCCTGGCGCCCGGGGGCAGGAAACGCGCTCACGGGGCTGTGAAGTTCATGGCTGGGATTATGCCGACGGCACCGGCGGCCTTACAGGCTGCTCGAAGTTCTTTCGGGACGATGCCCGTGCCTATAGTGATTCCATTCGAGGGCTAAAGTAAAGCGGCTGCTTGTCCAAAAGGGCATGCTGTCCGTTGGGCCAGCTGTGGGATGAGGCTGGCTTGAGTCGTTCGAGAGCGGCCGCCTGAGACTCTCGGTCTGAATCCCCAGGCATCCCGATTGCCCGAATCGGCCATCTCTAGTATTCTCTGCGATTGTGCATACGTCGGTGGCTCCGGCCTACAGACTCAGGGGTGGCAGATTTGCGGGAAAAATCCTGGCTGGCATTCTGGCTACTGTTCTTCTTTACGGCGATACTGCCTTCTTGCGCCAATTACATCAATAATCCGGCGCCGGTGACCAGATCACTTACTCCTCCCAGTATCAACGCGGGCGTCCCTCAATTCACGCTTACCGTAAACGGCAAGAATTTCACGCCTACCTCGGCGGTGCAGTGGAGTGGAACTGCAACCAACCTGACTCCTATCAACATTACGCCGATTTTTCTGAGCGAGGGCAAGTTGCAGGTAGTTATTCCAAGCCTCTTCGTGGCGGTTCCAGGCACTGCCTCCATAACCGTTTTTACGCCGCAGCCGGGCGGCGGGACCAGCAGTCCTCCGCTCACGTTTACGATCAATGCCACCACCAGTCCGGTCCCGCAGATCAGCTCACTTTCGCCCTCCTCAGTCTTCGCGGGAGTAAATGGATTCAACCTGATTGTGACGGGCCACAATTTCGTGGCTACCTCAGTCGCCACCGTCAATGGCGCCGCTCGCAGCACGAGCTTCAACAACAGCACTTCGCTCCAGGTAGCGCTCCTCACTTCGGACCTTTCGAGCGCCGCCGTGTTGCAGATCGCGGTGCTGAATCCGCCGCCCGGCGGCGGCACCACAGACTCGCTTCCCATGACCGTCAAGAACCCCATTCCGATCATTACCTCCGTCTCTCCTGTCTCACTGATGGCGGGGGCAGCGCCCGAGCTATTGACGGTCAATGGCACGGGCATGGTGACAGGGTCTGAAATCTTGATTAACGGCGCGCCGCGGACTACGGCCACCTTGGGTCCAGGATCGTTGAGTACGCTGCTCACCGCTGCGGACCTTTCCATCGGCGCCGTAAACCAGATTCAAATCCTGAACCCCGTTCCGGGCGGGGGTCCTTCCAATATTGTCACCTTCGCCGTGGACCCGACCCTCACGCTCGGGTTGCCCATGCTGCTCGATCTCGCGCCGAACGGCTCCCTAGCGGACAACGGAATCTGCGGCCCGGTTTGCGCGCCGGGCGGGACCCCGGACCTCACCACTTCAGGACCATCCACTAGCACGAATGGCCAACTGGTTGCGTTCGCCTCCATTTCCAATAACCTGATTTCGGGAATCGGAGCGCCGGTCAGCGACATTTATTTGCGCAAGACCTGCCTGGCAATCAGTTGTGTGCCTTCGACAACTATTCTCAGCAGCGATGCCAACGGCTTTTCAGCAAACGGCGCCAGTACCGAACCTTCTCTCAACAGCACAGGAACGGATGTCGCGTTCACTTCCACGGCCACCAATATTGCCACTACCGTTCCGTTGAACGGCACGGCTCGCCAGGTTTTCTGGCGGCCTGCTTGCAGCGCAACGCCCACTTGTACGGGCACTGGCACGCAGGCGCAACTGGTTTCGATCGGCGCGGATGGCGTGAGTGCGGGGACGGGCGAGAGTTTTAGCCCGGCCGTCAGTGCCGATGGGCAGTTCGTCGCCTTCGTCTCGACCGCCACAAACCTGGTTTCGAATCTCACATTTGATGGAGTCACACCGCAGGTGTTCGTCCGCAATACCTGTGGCGGGGTAGTGTCGGGCACCTGCACGCCCACGACGTTCCTGGTTTCGACGGCCGACGGAACTTCTCCGGCGGATGGTGCGAGCTCGAATCCGGCGATCGCCTTGGGGGGAAGTTTCATTTCCTTCACTTCCACTGCCAAGAATCTTGGCGCGACGGCTCCCAATCCTGGCGGGCTTTCAGAGATTTTCGTTCGCTCATGCACCTATACCTCCAGCACTTGCACCGGACAAACAGAGCTGGTTTCGACGCCCGAGGGTGCCACGCCAGCCAACGGCCAAAGTGGCCAGTCCGCGATCACGCCCGACGGCCGATTCGTCGGGTTTGTCTCGACGGCCACGAACCTGGGAACGACTTCCAGCGGAGTCCAGCAGATCTATCTGCGGGATACTTGTTCGGAGATACTCCCTACTTGCACCCCGGTAACGGCCCTGGTGTCCACGCCGGATGGCACGACAGCCGGAAACGGCAACAGCGAACGCCCCAGCATAAACACCGAGGCTGTGACCGGGATTGGCCCCGTCATCGCTTTTGCTTCTCTTGCTTCCAACCTGACCGCAAACACGGCGAATGGCGTCGAGAATATTTTCGTGCGAAAAACATGCCTGGCCGCCATGCTCGCTTGCGGCGCGTCCACCGTCCTGGCCAGTCAGGCCGCCGGCACACTCCCGGCTCCTTCGAATGGTTCCAGTTTTGCCCCCTCCATCAGCGCAGATGGTCACAGTGTCAGCTTCATTTCCTTCTCCACCAATCTTGTCGGGCAGCCGACTAGCGGACTGTCGAATCTTTTCCTGGCAGTCACCTCGTTCTAGACTTTCCCCGGATGGACGAAGGCTGGAGAATCTCTGATCAATTTAGCTTCTTTCCCGCCTTCCTCTCGAGCACCGCAGCTCTGGTTGTTGCCAGGGTGAAAGTAAGTGATTCGCGCGGGATGCTGTGGACCATCGGTGCCACCAGCCAGCCCAGCCCCGTCGGAATGTCTCGCGTCAGAGAAATGGACTGGCTCTCCACGTACGTTCCCCCATCTTTTTCTTCGAACCGCCAGTAAGTGTTCATGCGCCACAGAAAACCGCGATCATGTCCCTCCGGCTCCAGTCGCTCGCTGGTTTCTCCTGCGTCAACAACTTCCTGAATGCGCGTGGTATACGACCGGCTCCAGGCCTTCGTCGAAGCCAGGGGTTCATAGTGAACGTGGTGCTCGGTGTCCAGCACCGAAGCGACGATTTTTTTCTTGTAGAAGCGCAATTGAACCAGGTAGTCGTTGCCTTGACGCCGCAGCAGTTTCGAGCGCATCACATCGGGGTGGAAATATTCCTGGTGATGATCGTAATCCTGTTCTAGCGCAAGTGTTTGCGCGAGCGTGGCCCCGGGAATAAATACCGTCCCGATCCAGTGGTGAATCAGACCGCCGGGAACTTCAATCTTTTTTCCATTTTCAAGCGTTTGCAGCCGCTCAATCACAACCTTTCCATCCTGCAATTCCCTATATACAGCCGCGCGCCGATCGAGCGGCAGCGAATCCACCCACAAGAATGGTTCTTGCCGCGCCGTCCGCGAATCGATGTGTGCCTCGGAAAGTTCGACGTAGCGGTTGAAACCACCCACGGTCGGTTCTTTCAAGTCCGCGGCATTCGCAGGGGCGGCCAAGAGCAGGACCATGGCCAGCAGCACCGCCACCCCAGGTTGCTCTTGGCCTTCGACCGTGCCCGCTTTCACTTTCACTCCCTGCCGCATCTGGCAGCAATTCCGATCTCGCTTCGCCGCCGAGGCATGCTTTTAGACAATTTAACACCACCTCACCGTGAGAAGTGATCTGGGGGGAATGCAGCAACAGGGCCAAACAAGATCTGGGAATTGTCTTCCTGGTGGGATTCTGCCTAGCCCCCTGCCGACGGGGGTCAGGAGGGATACGTCAGCAGGAGGGCTTGGACGGGCTGGGTAGCGTGCCCCGGCTCCTTTTGGAACCGTCGTCCCCGCATCGCAGCACCCAACCCGCAATTTCATTCTGTGAGATATGGCGGTAGGCAACAATGGCTCAGGCGGTACAACTTTTGGGTACCGAGGTATTAGTACCGCACTGAAAACAGAGCTCTTACGCGTCGTGAAACGGAGATAGCACCGGCCGTCGGGCGCGAGACGCGCGATCCTTTTTTAAGGGGCTCATGTCAGATGAAAATGTCTCCCCTTGACAGTCTACAAGAGGCGTGGCAGATTTACCCCTAGATTTTCTACAGGAGGGAGCAATGAGCCCAGCGGTTGAAATCCTGCAGGGCACGCTTGACCTGCTGATCCTGAAGACGCTGGCGCTTGAGTCGCAGCACGGTTGGGGGATCGCGCAGCGCATCCAGCAAGTCTCGCGCGAGGTGCTCCAGATTCAGCAGGGCTCGCTCTATCCGGCGCTCTACCGCCTGGAGCGCAAGGGGTGGATCAGTGCCGAGTGGGGAGCCTCAGAAAACAACCGTCGCGCGAAGTATTACTCGCTCACGAAAACCGGCCGCGCGCAGCTCGAAAAAGAAATGGCCGATTGGGAGCGCGTGTCATCCGCCGTGGCGTTGATTTTAGAGCGGGTTTAGAGGTGACGGCCAGCTAGGGCCGTGGAGGACTGCTATGAGCTTCGGCCGGCCATGGTTCTCACGGGAGAAATGGGAGGAGGAACTGAGCGAAGAGATGCGCGACCACCTCCAGCGCCAAACCGCTCTAAACATCGCCGCTGGGATGAGCGCGCCAGAAGCGCGAAGGCGCGCTGTGCTGCAATTGGGCTCCGTCGAAGGTGTGAAAGAAAGCTGCCGCGAGCAGCGGCGCGGATTCTGGCTGGAAGCGGTGTGCATGGATGTGCGTTTCGCTGCGCGGCTCTTGCGCAAGAGTCCTGCCTTCACCACTTTCGCTATCCTCACGCTCGCGCTTGGCATTGGCGCAAACACGGCGTTATTCAGCGTGGCCAACGCGGTTCTCTTGCGGCAGCTTCCCTATGCGCATGCGGACCGCGTCTTCTGGATCACGGAAGTGCGGCCCGAGCGGAGTGACGCTCCCTTTTCGATGCCGGACTTCTTGGATTATCGCGACCACACCGACTCGCTCGACTCGCTCGCTGCGATGGGAAACTGGAGCACGAATGTGACGGGTCGGGGGGATGCGGAACGGTTGAATGGCTTGCGTGTTTCGGGAAATTTATTTGAGACGCTAGGCGTGAACGCCGCCCTCGGCCGCACTCTCGAACCAGAAGATGATCGCCCGGGAGCTCCGCCCGTCGTAGTCATGACGTATGGCCTTTGGCAACGGCGATTTGGCGGCGACAAGAGCCTGGTCGGTCAGCAGTTCGAACTGAACGGTCGAAGCTACACCTTAGTTGGAATCCTGCCTCCGAATTTCTTCTTCCCCATTCTTCAGGCGGAACTGGCAGTGCCTCTTGTACCGGATGCTGATCCCTGGCGTCAGAATCGAAACACGGTGAATTTTCTGCTGCTGGTGGGGCGTACGGGAGAAGGCGTCCCATCCGAACGCGCAGAAGCGGAGATGAATGCGCTAGCCCGCAAACTCCGCGAACAATTTCCAGAACCGAACGCGCGAAAGATGGGCGTGAAATTGACGCCCCTCGGAGACCAAATCACCGGTGGCTACCGCCGGGCGCTCTGGGTTCTGCTCGGAGCGGTAGGGTTTGTGCTTTTGATCGCCTGCGCCAATCTCGCAAATCTGAATCTAGTGCGTGCGGTTCAGCGGCGAAGAGAAATGTCGATTCGTTCCGCACTCGGCGCCACGCGCTGGCAAATCATCAAGCAACTTCTCTGGGAGAGCGTCTTATTAGCCGGGGGTGGAGGGATGTTCGGTGCCTTGCTCGCCCCCATCGGAATACGAGGATTGGTCGCATGGAGTCCTTCGAATATCCCTCGCGTGGGTGAGGTCGCACTCGATGGCTCGGCGCTACTATTTACCGGCTTCATTTCGTTCCTGGCGGCCATCGCCAGCGGCCTGGCGCCCGCGCTCTCGACCGCCGAGGGGGATTTGGCTCAACAGCTAAACGAAGCAGGGCGCGGTTCGAGTGAAGGGAGCCGAGGAAAAGCTTTGCGAACCGGTCTTGTGGTTGTCGAGGTGGCCCTCTCCCTTATTCTCTTGGCGGGCGCAGGGGTATTGCTCAAGAGCTTTTCCAAAGTGCAGGCCGTAAGTACAGGATTTGATCCCCAGGGGGTTCTCGCCGTCAGGCTATCGCTTCCAAAAGATCGTTATCCTCATCTTCGAGACGTAACTCGGTTCTACGATGCGCTACTTCCTGGTGTTCAGTCCCTACCGGGAGCGTCCGCCGTGGGTGTAGTCCAAATGCTCCCGCTGAGCGGAGGGGTCTCTTCGATTCCCTTTACCATCGTTGGGCGCGCATTTTCAAAGGGCCAGGCTCCCGATGCGCAATATCGCATTGTCAACCCGGCCTATTTGAGGGCCATGCGAATACCGCTGCTGGCGGGCAGGGAATTTAGCGAGAGCGACACGGATCGCACCCCGCTAGTCTGCTACATCAATGAAACTCTGGCCAAGCGCCATTGGCCCCAGGGGGACGCGATCGGCGCTCACCTGATGCTCGATGACAGCGACTCCAAACCGCGCCAGGCTGAGATTGTCGGAATCATTCACGATGTGAAGGACAGGGGGTTAGACGCCGCTTCCAGTTTCGACATTTATATACCTTTCCGGCAAACGCACGAAGACGCGGTCGTCGAGCTTCGGAACAATCAGTTCTGGGTTGTGCGAACAGCAGCAGACCCGCTGGCTCTGGCCAATTCTTTTCGGGAGCAGGTCCGCAGCGTGGACGGCGATGTGCCCGCTTCGAATGTCCGTTCGATGGATCAATATCTTTCACTCACTCTTGCGCCTCGGCGTTTCAACCTGCAGCTAGTTTCAATTTTTTCGCTCGCAGCGCTCGTTTTGGCAGTCGCCGGAATTTACAGCGTGATCTCCTATTCCGTAAATCAGCAAGCGCATGAAATCGGCGTTCGCATGGCGATGGGAGCTCAGAAGAGCCACGTATTGAAGATGGTCATCGGAGATGGCATCCAGCCGGTCCTCGCGGGATTAGCCCTGGGTCTGCTCGGCGTGTGGGGGCTCGGGAGGGCGTTGTCGAGCCTGCTATTCGCGGTCAGTGCGTCAGACCCGGCCACTTTGGCGGGCGTGACGGTCTTGTTCGGCTGCGCTTCGCTCACCGCTCTCTACCTCCCGGCTCGGCGTGCCACCAGGATCGATCCCCTTATCGCATTACGTTACGAATGACGATTCGGCAGGGTGGCGGCCATGAATCTGTTTTCACGTCGCAGATGGGAGCAGGATGCGAGCGAAGTGCTCCGCTTATACCTGGAGCAGCAAACCGCCGCAAACATGGCCGCTGGGATGAGCGCGCAAGAAGCGCGGCGGCAAGCCGTCGTGCAATTGGGCGCCGTCGAAGGTGTGAAAGAAAGCTGCCGCGAGCAACGGCGCGTATTCTGGTGGGAGACTCTCTCTAGCGATGTGCGCGTTGGCTTTCGCATGCTGCGGAAGCATCCGGGTTTCACTATCGCAGCAATCATGACCTTGGCGCTCGGCATTGGCGCGGCCCCCGTCGCTCTGATCAGAGCCGGATTTTGGAAGCGCAAATTCGGTTCTTCGCCACAAGCGCTCGGAAAGAGCATCACCCGATTGCGCTGGGAGCCCAGCGCCGCGACGTGCTCGCGCAAGGAACGCGACTGGCCCTCGCGGGCGTGGGCATCGGCACGCTCGGAGCACGCGGCTTGACGCGGCTAATGTCGATTCTGCTTTACGGCGTCACCCCACGGATCCACTCACCTTTGCCGTTGTTGCGCGGACGCTGAGGATTGTCGCCGTCACTGCCTGCTACATCCCAGCGCGCCGCGCGACGAAAGTCGATCCGCTTGTAGCGCTTCGGCAGGAATGAAAGGTAGATGAGCGCATGGCAAGTTTGAGCCTGCAGCAGGATCTGTCCGGGAACTTCTCAGTTTCACTCTGCGTACCACCTCACGGGCACTCGGAAGCCCCAGCCCTGGCCGCGCTCCGAGAAGAATCATCTCTCGCTGGCTCTGGGCTCGACATGCGAATTTTTTGGAGGGGGAGACGATGGGCAGCTTTCTCCAGGACATCCAGTATGGCGTGCGCACGCTGCGAAGAAACTCTGGCTTCACGGCAATCGCCATCCTCACGCTGGCGCTTGGCATCGGCGCGAACACTGCAATTTTTAGCGTGGTCAACGCCGTGCTCCTCCGCCCGCTGCCTTTCGCGCAGCCGGAAAGACTCGTGCAGTTGTGGGAGACGGAAACCGCTGTGCCGGTGGCGCCGCTCACAGCGCCCGACTACGCCGAGTGGCGCGCACAGAATCAGACCTTCGACGATATGGCGCTCTTCAGCTGGCCCGAGAGTTTCAACATGACCGGCGCGGGAGAACCGGAGCGCATTCTAGGAATCAACACGCAGGCGAACTTTTTCTCGCTGCTCGGCGCGATGCCTTTGCGCGGCCGCACTTTTTCTGACGGCGAAGATCAGGCTGGCCGCAACCATATCGTCGTTCTGAGTTACGGTCTGTGGCAGCGCCGGTTCGGCGGAGCGCCCGACGCTCTTCAGAAAGAAATTGAAATCAACGGCGAGAGATATCGGGTGGTAGGAATCATGCCCGCGGAATTCCGCTTCCCGACGGGAGGAGAATTGTGGGCTCCTTTCGATATGGACCCAAAGAAACTCAGTCCGCGCGGAAATCACAGCTACCGCGCCGTCGGCAAACTAAAACCCGGAGTCACTCCGCAACAAGCGCAGGCAAATCTGGAATCCATCGCGCGGCGGCTGAGTCAGCAATTCCCCGACTCGAACCGCCGGATTGGCGCAAGCGTAATCTCGTTGCGCGAACAACTGGTTGGCACCATTCGTCCTGCGGTACTCCTCCTGCTCGGAGCCGTCGCGCTCGTGCTCTTGATCGCCTGCGTAAACGTAACCAATCTGCTGCTCGCGCGAGCTTCCACGCGCCACCTTGAAATGGCTCTGCGCAGCGCACTAGGTGCCGCGCCGGCGCGCATCATCCGCCAATTGCTCACCGAGAGCCTTCTGCTCTCATTTCTCGCAGCAATCCCCGGACTTTTGCTGGCCGTTTGGGGAGTGGCTCTGCTTCGCTCGCTCCCCGGCGTACCCGTTGCTGATCCCGGCCAAATTCATCTGGATCGAAGCGTGCTCACATTCGCTTTCGGGGTTGCCGTTCTCACGGGACTTTTGTTCGGGCTGGCGCCGGCCATTCACGCGGGCCGTCAAAATCTTCACGAGGAACTAAAATCGGGCGGCAAAGGCGCGGGAATGGGCGCGGCTTCCAATCGCTGGTTGCGCGATGCATTGATGGTAGGCGAGGTGGCGTTGTCGCTCGCGCTCCTCATCGGGGCAGGACTGCTGCTCCGCAGTTTTGCACGCCTGCGAGCCGTGAATGTCGGCGTGCGGTCTGAAAACGTGCTGACCGCTAGAGTTTCGCTCCCGGAGTCGCAGTACAAAACGGAGCAGCGAATCGTCCGAACCCTCCGTGAGATAGCAGCCCGTCTCGAGCGAGCGCCCGGTGTGGACGCGGCCGCAGTCGCGACGGAAATTCCTCTCGATGGGGGGGTCAATACCTACGCGCAAAAACCGGGAGCCTTGGCAGAAGAGCAAGGGTCGCTGATGGAATGGAACGAAGTGACGCCGGGATATTTCCGCGCTCTGGGAATTCCGTTTCGAGCGGGACGCAACTTCACTCCGGAGGACGACCGGCTCACCGAGGAAGTGTATGAAGCGAAGGAGAAATCCCCGGACAAGTATTCCGGCCCCACGATGATCGCGATCATCAATCAGATGATGGCCGAAGATTTCTGGCCGAACCAGGACGCCGTCGGAAAAACTTTCCTATTGGACCATGCAACCCCGGTGCAAGTGATCGGCGTGGTCGCGGACACCAAGGTTTTTCCCGCTCTGCAGCAGAAAACAATTGATGAAGCTTATTTTCCCATTGGATTCAGCACGCGAACGAACGCCACGATTGTTCTGCACAGTTCTACCGCTCCCGCATCTCTGCCCGGAAACTTGCGGCAGACGATTGCCAGCCTGGATGGAAGCCTGCCGGTCTACAGCGTGCGCACGATGGATCAGGGAATTGCAAATGCCACCTCCGACACGCGCTTCCAGGCATCGCTGCTGGGAATTTTTGCCTCGCTCGCGCTGGTGCTTGCGGCCGTGGGAATTTATGGTGTGATGTCGTATCTGGTGGCGCTGCGCACAAATGAAATCGGAATTCGCATGGCGCTGGGAGCGCATCCGCGCGACATTTTGCATCTGGTGATCGGACGTGGATTGGTTCTCACGCTCGCTGGTCTCGCGTTGGGGCTGGCCGGTGCGATGGCGCTTTCGCGTTTGCTTGGCGGGCTGCTCTACGGCGTCAGCGCTACGGATCCGTATACGTTCGGGGCCGTGGCCGCGTTGGTGTGCCTGGTCGCGCTGGGCGCATGCTATTTCCCGGCGCGCCGTGCGACCCAGGTCAGCCCGCTCGTTGCGCTGCGGTATGAATGATCCGGCGCACAACCCCGGACTCCTTCTCTCCTTGCGCGCCGCGCGATTTTCGCTACTTGCTGACCACCACCTTTTCGTCACTATCTCGCGGCATCCGCAGTGTGATTTTCGTGGTCTTGTTTCGGCGGATCATGATGCGCTTATCCCACTCCGAAAATGATCCGTTGGCGTAGGCGCGCAAATCATACTGGCCAGTCTCCCAGCGCGTGAATTGAAAATGCCCGCTGGAATCGGTGTGCGTCGCATGCGGGTGTAAACCATCGGAAGTTTGAATGGTCACGCTGGCATCCGGCACGGGCTTGCCTTTTCCGTCCAGCACAGTTCCTTCGAGCGTGCCGATCGGCACCCGCTGTTGTGCCGCGGCCACAAACGCGAGAGTCGCGAGCGCTGCGAGGATCATGGTCATCCGTCTCGCCATGTTCTTTCACCTCCATTGAAAATCGTTCCGCTATTTCGATTTTTGGGCCGGCGCAGGCAATTGCAGCTTCACTTCTGTCTGCTTTCCAGCATTCACTTCAATGTTATGTTTCCAAACGGTCCAGGCGCCGTTGTGAAAAGCGCGCACGTCGTAGTAGCCGTTCTTCAATTCGGGGAAAAAGAAACGTCCTTGCGCATTCGTCGTGGTGGATTGCGGATTGGTGCCGTCGGCTCCTTGCGAAGTGACTCGCGCTTCCGCCACGGGTTTTCCGTTCGTACCGACGACTGTGCCGGCCAGCGTTCCCATCCCCTTGATGTCCGCCGACGCCACGCAGGCCAGCATAACGAGCGTGAGAAAAACCAATGCAAACTTCTTCATGGCACACTCCCGGGAAAGTCCTCGAACAATCTTATGCGCTGGGGTGCGCCGCGCGTGTAAGTCAACTCCGCGATGTATTCGAAGAGGGACTCCTGTTCGGAAGGACAGGCGAAGACCGCCCCCGTTTTGGGGTGCGGAAATTCCCCGATATTTTTCCGTTCCCTAGTATTTGTAATGACGGCTAGCGGCGGCGTGCGCGGGCTGTTCCTGGCGGCCTGTATCGGGATTTGTGCCGCGCTCGAGCGCGATGAAATAGGTGAGCAACTGAAGCGGGACAAGATGAACGAAAGCGGCGAGAAATTCATCCGCTTCCGGAACTACAAGAATGTGCTCGGCGGAAATCTCGCGGTTCGCGGATGGCGTCACGATCGCGGCGCGCAGCATTTTCAATTCTCCGCCGGCGCGCAGAATCTGGCGCGCGCGATCGTCGGAGGATTTCCCGGTGAGCAGACCGACCAGCGAGCCGCGCGCATCCACCTCTGAAAATGGGCCGTGAAGAATTTCCTCGGTTTCGAATCCTTCGGCAGCCAGGTAACAACTTTCCTTGATTTTCAGCGCCGCCTCGCGGGCCGTGGGCCCGCCCGCGCCCGAGCCGAACAGCCACAGGCGCGCCAGCGGTGCGGCGCGCTTTGCAAATTCACGCACCTCGGGCTCGAGCGCGAGCGACTGGCGCACGAGATTCGGCAGGCGCTCGAGCGCCGCCCGGTAAGCAGCGCTGGGCAGAAGTTTCCGCCGCTCGGCGATGCGCAAAATTAGGACCGCGATCACTGCGAGCGCGGTTGTATAGCTCTTGGTGTAGGCGAACGAAAGCTCCTGCTCGGAGGTTTCGATTTGAAAATCGGCGCCGCGGACTCCCGCGCCGCTCATTTCGCCGGTAATCGCGATGGTCAGGGCGCCGGCGGCGCGGGCGGCACGCAACGCTTCGACCGAAAATGTGGTGGTGCCGGTGTGCGTGATGATCACCACTGCGTCGTGTTGGCTGAAGGCGATGGGATGGTGGACCAGCTCAAAAGATTGTTCGGCGAGCGCGAGGAATCTGCCGGCAGTGAACTCGCGCATCCAGATTTCCGCGATTTGCGCAGCGTGTTGCGAGGTGCCAATGCCGACGAAAATAATGCGGTCTTTTTCGGCCATGGCGTCGGCGGCGCGCTCGATCGTGGTACGGCGCGCGAGTATTTTTTCTAGCAACGCGGGCTGCTCTTGGATTGCGTCGTAGAGATAGTAGGGATGGGCGGTGCGGCGTTCGGGCATTTGCTTTTTCTCCCGCGCCAGTGTATCCGAAGGGCTCGCATTCGCATCCGAAGAAGTTGCGCTTCGGGGAGTTTGCCGGCGCTACGCCGGGGGGCCGCCCCGAATTTTTTTGGAGATCCGATGGCTCGATACATTTCGCAACACACGCTGGCCTGCCTGACGCGGCAGGGCGCTCAAGAACTTGGGCGGCGCCTGCAGACCGCGCAAACTGTGACGGCGCGACGCGTCCTGGTGAATATGCAGGAAGGAAAAATGGTGGTCGAGTTCGAAGCGCCGAGCCGCGAAGAGCTCGAGCAGTGGCTGGCCACCGAGAAATTTCATTTCGATTGGCTGCTGCGGCTCGAATTTGAATTTGTGGATGGCGCGCTGCGGCCCTTGGCTTAGTCGAGAAACGCGTTTTTTTCGGAGTTGGAAAAAGGTGATGAATTGGTTCCCGGGTCACCGACCTCTATCCTTGCGGCGCGGTCGCCGCATGGCCTAGAAGGACGACGTCGGATTCGATGTGCCCCCTCCTGACCAGAAGTTTTTTGCCCTCCGGCGACCAGCTAAACCCATAGAACTGTTCGGAAGGAAAAGGGGTGAGCTGACGGCCCGGTTTGCCGTTGAGCGGCTGGAGCCAGCGGTTTTGCTCATTTTCCCGCCGCTGATGGGATGGACGAGACCAAGTCCATCGGGGGTGAACAGAGGCGATCGGATCAGACTGACCACGATGCGGGAGTCGGCATCGAGAATTTGAGCAGGCGCTCCGAGACAGGCGGTCTTGTGCGTTCAAAAAGCGATCGGCAGAGCCGATATTGTTCGACCGGTAACCCGACCGGTCCGGAGTCAGGCCGGGGCTCCTTGACCTAATCTGCTCGCTACGGTAATCTCCCGCCCACAACAATCCTGCTCGAACTAAGAATGGCTCTGAGGCGTAAGTGAATGTCCCGCGCGCGGCCGGTCGAAGTGCCTGAGTCGAAATTGAGGACTCCATAGGTTCGATCGAGCTAGGAGAAAACAAGAGGGTAACATGGGAGAAAAGCACCTTGGTAGTGTTGCCAGATGCGCCCCGATAAAAACTGAAGTTGCCCCTCCTGACGATTTGCCCAGCCGCTGCGAAACGCGACCTTCCGGAAGCCGCAGGAAGTTCCTTGGAAACGTAGGCGGCGTCGCAGTGGCGGCAGTCACTGCGGCCGCGATCGGCTTGGAGCCCCTGCTGGGCGGGAAGGATTCGATGGCTCGCGCCGAGGAGAACGGCGGATTGACCGGAGCCGCCCGCGCCGAGGAGTCCGAGGAAATCCGCATCCATGCCGCAAACCGTGAACGAGCGGTTCAGATTCCGAACCATCCGACAAACGGCGATCAAAACCGCTATGCCGACCAGGCAAACACTTACACCAAGTGTCTTCCGCACGACAGTTTTGGGAGAGTGAATTTGAACGCGTTCGCAACTTTTGTCAACGCACTCGACAGCGGCGAGCACGAGGACTTCGAGAAAATCATCATGGGCGGCGCGCGAACGCTGAACGGCCCCCAAGGAGGGTTCGCTTTCGACCTGGAGGGTAGGGATGCCTACCAGTTCGGGTATCCTCTGGTTCCGCCCGCGCCTTCGCTGGCCAGTGACTTGAACGCCGCCGAACTACTGGAACACTACTGGGCTTCCCTGCTGCGCGACGTTCCGTTCACGCAATATGACGCGAATCCCATGGCCATTGCGGCGGCGGCCGAGACCTCCGGGATTTCGGTGTACCAGGGGCCGAGGAACAGCAGCGGTCAAGTGACTCCGGATCTACTATTCCGCGGCGGCTTTCCGGGTGAAACGCTCGGGCCATACGTCTCCCAGTTTTTCCTTACGCCGACATTTCTCGGGCAGCAGCCGATAAGCCAGCAGCAAGTGACCTACCTGCCGAACATCGATTACATGACCGACTTCACCTCCTGGTTGCAGGTCCAGAACGGCGTTGACACCGGTGAAAGAAACCAGAACGATCCGCAATTGCGCTTCCTCCATGACGGGCGGGGAATCGCGGCATGGACTCACACCGACGTGCTCTATCAGGCGTACTTCGTGGCCTTCCTTGTGCTCAACACCATCCGGGCGCCATTAAATCCTGGCAATCCGTATATCGGCTCGACCACCGAGAACGGCTTCGGCACGTTCGGGGGCCCGGAC